>UMDH01026074.1_pt1 | contig 14045 bp, 21 predicted proteins | sample 1964441 | NCBI WGS metagenome assembly UMDH01 (sample SAMEA4835989, study PRJEB28245) | human gut metagenome | biome: gut microbiome; material: fecal sample | place: Denmark | collected 2008 | reverse complement strand
TTCAGACGTACTTTATAAAAAAAATGAAATAAAAAACGAAATAACACAGGACGATAATTTTATCTGTGGTTTATTGGTTGCATATTATACAGACACTAATTACTTTATAAAGTGTGGAAAAGAAGAAAAAGTCATAGGAGACGTATTAGCGTTCGATATTATTGACGATCTGTGTGTTCTTACAGCATATCAGGCAAGGTATAAATACGAAGATATGGATATATTCAAAGGATATGAATATATTGATTGGCAGAGGTTAATTGATACTGCAAATGAATATATGGAAGATTACTATTATTTACAGGAGACAGGAGAAGTATGATAACAGATTACACAAAACAGATGGAACTTATAAAGCCGTGGGAACATAAAAGAAGAATAAATGTATTAGGTTGCGGAGCAGCAGGTAGTTGGGTCGTATTTTTTTTACTTAAAATGGGATTTGAAAACATACATGTGTATGATTTTGACACTATTGAAGAACATAATATACCAAATCAAATGTTTAAAGAATCTCAAATCGGATGTACAAAACTCGATTCTATCGTAAATATATATAATGACTTCTTTAATGAAGAAAATAAAAGACTGACCATACATAACACTAAAATAACAGAAGATAATGCACACGCATTAAAAGACATTGTCCTATGTTGTGTAGACAGTATGACGGCAAGAAAATTTATATATGAAAACTGTTATAAATACGGACAGGCTGAATTATTCATAGAACTCCGTCTTTCGATATGGGGTGCATATGTATACACATTATATAAGAATGGAAAAGATTGGACTGAAAAATATGAAGATACTTTATATGCGGATGAAGAAACAGAAGTATCAGCTTGTGGAGTAAGTCAGACAGCTTTACCTGCTGCAGTAAATGCAGCATCAATAATGATAATGAAAATGATAGTTTGGTTAAGAGGTGAAGATCCACAGCATAGACTTGAATATTCAATACCTGACATTTATGCGATAACAAATGAATAGGAGATATGTATGGATATTAAAGAATTACAATCAGTTAAGAACTTTGTTGATATCATCAGCAAGGCTTTAGATATAGTTATTGATGAAGAAAAACACATCGAAGCGATGGCAGAAGAATGGAAGGAGAGAGAAAATGTAACGTGTCATTAAAAAAGAATGTAGAACGTGTCTACGGTATGCCAATAAAAGATGTGCTTATTGAATATTACATAAAAAAGGATATGAGCATGTATGAACTGGCTGAGGAATTAAACGTAGCGGTAGGAACAGTATTTAATTGGTTAAAGGAAAATGGTATAGCAAAAATAAAATTAGATTAAGGAGAAAATAAAAATGAATATTATAGAACAGAAAGAAGCATTAATAAAGGCTATTGAAAAGAATGAACAGGTCATTGTAGAAGCTAAAGAAGTAATAAAGATGGCTAAGGCAAAGGTCAAGAAGATAGAAAAGCTTGAAAAAGAAATGCAGGATATATTCGATGATGTACCTGCAGAAGAGGAAATACCGGGTCAGATGTGTATAGATGAGTATGCGGTATAATGGAAGGTTATTATTTTTATACGATAAATTAATGACTAAACAGGAACAGAAAAAATTAGGCATAGATTTAGAATTTTTAGCATTTGGAATCATGCATGGAAAACTAAGAAAAATAGTTGTAAGACGTGACCCAATACAAAAAATAAAAAAAGATAAGATATTTGCCATTCCTAATAATGGTTCAAATATTATATTCGGCGGTATTTTCTATCTTGAAAATTATGATAGGGATTCATATAAATTACATAGTTACTATCATAATTCTATCCCAATAGTAGGTGAAACGATAAGAGAAGATTTATATGATTTTATTGAAGTAGCTGTTTCACCTATTAAATTTCGCTCTTTTGATGATCTAAAGATTTGTAACTATGATGATTTAGGTAATGAAATAATGTGTGATACATTCATAGGAAATCAATTCAATAAAAGAATAGGATTTAATTCAAAAGAAAAACGATATATAATGCCGTCAATGGATAAAACAAGTTATATTCAAATGATAAAAGAAAGACAAAACGAGGTAAAAGAATGAGTTGGAATGATGTAAGAAACGAAAGCACAAAAGAAAAGACACCATACACAAAGTTTCCAGAAGGACTTACAAAAATAAGGATATTAGATGCAGAGCCATACTCATGGTGGCAGCATTGGATACCATCTACAACGACAGGTGTAACTTGCCCAGGTGGTGATTGTCCGATATGTGATGTTATAAAGAAACAGAAAGAAGCTGGAACAAGTCTTACATTTAATAATTCACGTAGACATGCATTACGTATTTGGAATTATTCAACAAATCAGATGGAAATAATGATACAGGGTAGAGGTTTTATGCAGAATATTCTCGCTCTGCATGAAGAAGTAGGAGATATCAGAACATACGATATTAAGATAAAGAGAAGTGGAACAGATAAAAGTACGACATATACAGCACTTCCTACTGCACCATCTGACTTTGAATTTACAGATAAGATATATGATGTAGATATGGAAGAAACATTCAAAGCACCTGACAGAGCAACACTGATACAGCTTATGCAGGGAAAGAAATGGTCTGATTTAAAGAATAACGAAGATGCTACTGCATAGAGGTGGTAGAAATAAGTGAAGAAAAAGATTATAAACAAAGGATAGCAAAACCGAATATAGAACGCTCCATCCTGTCGATATGTTTACAGGATAGTGATAAATACATAGAAATAAAAAATCACGATGTAAATGGTAATATGTTTTTAATAGATGCTAATAAATATATATTCTTTGCCATAGAATATTTATTTTCTAAACAACAAACACCATCACCAATATCCGTTCTGGAAGTAATAACTGATAACTCCGCAAAAATAGCAATAGAAGCATTTGGTGGAATAGAATATCTTTCATTGTTAATGGAACAGCGTATTAATTCTGACAATATTCCAATATTATGTGAAAAATTAAAACAAGCGTACACAAGAAATCAGATGTATTTAATATGTGAAGAGAGTCAGGAATATATCTTATCTTCTAAAACAGAAGTCCTTAATCCTGCAGAAATCATAAACAGTGTTGAAAATAAAATATTAGAATTATCTAATACAGTTCAACAGACCAAAGAAATATATAAAATGGGTGATGATGCAGAAGAGATATTGAAGATAAGAAGTGAAAATCCAAACTCTATTCCCGGTCTGCAAATAGGTTTTCCGCAGTTTGACTACCATACAAATGGTGGTCAAGCGGGAGATCTAATAATGATATGTGCAAGAGCTAAAACGGGTAAGTCAACATTACTTACTAACTGGGCAACAAAACTTGCAATAAAAGACAAACTACCAGTTCTGTATTTTGATACAGAGATGGATGCTCGTCAACAGGAAGACCGTATATTGTCAATACTCTCTGGTGTGCCACATAAAGAAATAGTGTCTGGTATGTATGTATTAGACACTGAACATGGAAATGCATCAGATAAAATAAAGGCTGTTAAATCTGCAATAGAAGAATTAAAAAACGGCAACTACTATCACATATACATGCCTTCTTTCACGATAGATAAAGTAAATGCCATATCGAAGAAATTCAAGATGCAGGAAAATATACAAGCAATATTTTTCGATTATTTAAAGTTCCCACCTTCACAATTAGGACAATTACGTTCAGCTGCAGAATGGCAGATGTTAGGATTCATAGCCTCTGGTCTGAAAGATTTAGCAGGTACACTTGAAATACCTATATATTCTGCATGTCAAGAAAATAGGATTGGAAGTACGGGAAAGAAAAATGAAGCAAATGTTGGTGGTTCAGATAGGATATTACAATTAGCATCAAAATTAGTATTCCTTCAAAATAAATCTGAGGAAGATATTATGAAAGAAGGAATTATAAATGGTAATCAAACATTATATATTGCTTATCAACGTAACGGTGAAAGCGATGTTAAACCAATAAATTTAATGTTTGAAAAAGAAATATTAACACAAAGAGAGGTAATTTAATGGATTATTTAAAGAAAATAGTAGATGTATTAAAGGAAAGTTTTGGAGAAGATGTAGACATAAAGATAGTTGAGTTAAATTCAAATAAAGAAATAAACGAGAATGAGTTGAAATTCGAAGCTTTACTTAAGGTATTAAAAATTGAATCACCATCTGAAAATTTTACAGATGAATTAACAAATATGTTAGTGACATTTGAGAATACAATACGTGATGTTAAGAAATATGGTAAAATTCCGCCAGAAGAATACATAGATGATATAAATGAAATGTTAAATGATATTATTGATTCTGCAAGTTACACGATAAAACTTGCATTGAAGTAATGGATGTTATAGATTATATTCAGGAAAATGCAGATGGACTGGTATTACTACAACACTATGGATTCAAAGGTATAAGAGAATATGACAATTCTATAAGAGCTTGTTGTGCTATACATGGTGGTAACAATCCTAACGCCTTCATATTCAATAAAAAAAATAATCTATGGTACTGTTATACGGGAGATTGCGGCGGTGGTGATGTTGTTGAATTAGTAAAGAAAATGGAAAACATTTCTTTTAAAGAAGCAATATACACTGCTGCCGATATCCTCGGTCTGAATATAGATGATATGTCTATTCCCACATCGAGAGATGGTCTAAAAATAGAACAGAAGAAATGGATACGAATGATGAAGGACGAAGAAATCAATGATGAACAACCTTATGAATTACCATATACAAAATATTATCCATCATCGCCATTCTTTAATAGATTTTCCCAAGAGATAATAGATTTCTATGATGCAAAATTTTGTAACATATTTCCGTTAGAAGAATCAATGTTAAAAGACAAGATGGTAATACCGATATATAAAAACGGAATACTTATAGGCGTGTCATTAAGAGATATGCATAATGGATTTCCTAAATGGTTTCATCATCCTAAAGGCTTGAAAACATCAAATCTTTTATACAACTATGATAATGCAGTAAGTACTATACAAAGAGGAAATGAAGAAATCATATTGGTTGAAGGTATCTTCGATGTGTGGGCATATCATAGGATAGGTATAGAAAATGCAGTTGCAGTGTTTGGTTCTAATCTTTCAAAACATCAAATCAAAGAAATATTAAAACTTAACGTAACAGTCACATTGTCATTCGATAATGATGATGCAGGTAATAAAGCTACAGAAAAAGCAGTAAAATCTTTATCTGGTATGACGGTATTAAAGAAAATAACGTTACCAGAAGGTAAAGATCCATGTGATTGTTCGGAAAACGAGTTAATGAATTCTTATCTTTCAAGGCAGGTGATAGTATGAAATGTCCAATATGTGAAGGAAAATCAACGGTCATAGAAACAACTGCTGAACCAGATGCTACATATAGAATAAGAAAATGTAAAGAATGTGATTTTAAATTTGTTTCAAAGGAAGAAATTACATGTATGGCTGTCAATCTTGCAAGAAGAAGATGGTCAGGTAAAAAAACAGATAAAAACACATGCACTACATGTAACAATTTTAGAGTATGTAATGCTATAACAAAAAAGAGAATGAAAATGAAAAACTATCCATGCTGGGAAGAAATAGCTGTCAAACAGATAACACCTAAGAATTGCTGTGATAACTGTACATTTAAAAATGACTGTGAAGAGGATATTAAAACAACAGCCAAGAAGGAAAGATACTGGTGTTGGAGTGGAGAGGTAACATGATGAAAGAATTATTTATACCTTTTTCAATTATATTTATCAGTACTTTAATAGGTATTTTGCTTTGTTATTTTAGTGAAAAATCAGATGAGAAAGAAGACCAGAAAAAATATTTAAAAAATATCAGTGATAACAGTGATAGGAAAATAATATATTTATCCTTAGATAAGATTAAAGAATTCTATTATTTACGTCCAGAAAAATATAAATTTAGGCATAACTATTTAGGATTTTATTATTTAGATAGTAGAGGATATGACATATATCCAAAAGATTTTAAAGAACAGGATGAATTCAAAAAATGGATACAGCAGATCGAGGGAGATGAAAGAGAAAGTAAACGAAATAGCAGCATGGTAGAATTCCTTGAAAAAGTTGTAAAGGAAGATATCAGACACGTTAAACGACTCGCAGATGAACAATTTCAACAGGCTCGTAAAACAGCAGAAGAAGTTTCAGAAAGGTTAAAAGATGAAGAAATATGATATGGATGGAATATATTTTCGTATAAAACGTAACAACAAATATGAAAATGTATGCTTTTCAGATCTAACAGATGAAGAACGGGTAGAGGTATGCAGTAATAAACAAATAGAATGGTTTATTAGAGTAACCCACCATCTTGCAGATTGTCTGTATGAAGCAGGTGAAATATTAGATAAATTAGGAGTGAAATTAAGTGAAAATAGAGATTAAATATTTAGGTGATGTACCACCATTAGATTATATAGGCGGTAAGAAGTCTAATTGGATAGACTTGTATTGTGCAGAAACATTAAAACTGCAGAAAAATCATTTTTACATGATACCTCTTGGAGTTGCAATGAAATTGCCAGAAGGGTATGAAGCATTATTACTTCCACGATCATCTACATTTAAGAATTACGGGATAATACAGACAAATTCCATCGGTGTGATAGATGAAACGTATTGCGGTAATGACGATGAATGGAAGTTGCCAGTATTAGCGACAAAGGATACATTCATACCGAAGGGAGTACGTATCTGTCAATTCAGAGTATTTAAACATCAGCCAGATATAGAATTTAATGAAGTAGAAGATTTACAGTCACCGTCAAGAGGTGGATTTGGAAGTACAGGTGTATAAATGATAAAAATAACAAATATAATAGTTCCATCATATGAACAGTGGATGGCAGCTATTAAAGGTATGCGTAACCCTATGAATAGCTGGAATAAAATAGATAGCAAAGAAAAAACATGCAACAGCATCAGTTGCGATAATTGTAATGAAATATGCTCACAGATAGAGCTTGGTAAGAATGACTACGATCTGATGAAAAGACTTACACTTGCAGGTACAGAGCATAGTAAATTCTTACGTATGTTACCAGTAATGATGGATATCACAGCACCGTTGTACTTTTTCAAGGAGTTTGATACATATAAGGTTGGTACAGTTGCTAATTCATGCTCCACTATGCATAAGATAGCGGCTAAAGAATTTACGATAGATGATTTTTCAGTGGAGAACTTATATGAAGACGTGATTGATAGACCATTCAAAGAAATCATCGATTGTTTAAATTTCTTCCGGGGATTATATATACAGAACAATGATAAGGACGACTGGTTGCAGATGATTCAGTTACTTCCGTCAAGCTACAATCAGAAACGTACAATATTTCTTAATTATGCAGTTCTTGCAAACATGTATCATCAAAGAAAAGGTCATAAGTTAGATGAATGGCATGATTTCTGCGATATGATAGAAAAACTTCCATATAGCGAATTTATAACAAAAGATTTTAAAACAAAATAAAAAGGAAAAATTAATATGCATAAAATCGTTTCTGAAATATACAAATGCGAAGTTTGTGACATGATATTTAAAAACGAAACTGACTGTAAAAACCACGAAGAAACACACCTGCACTATTATAAACACGCACCGAACAAAACAATAGCAGATGCATTGTATACCATGTCGGATAGTGCATATGGCTACGGAATAGGTTCAACAGTCATGGGAATTCCTATCAGTAATTTCAAAAGTCTATTGAACGAAGCCGCTAAAAGACTGGAAGATAAGTAAACACATATGAAGTATAAAATATGTAATATAATAAGAACATTACTAAATTCTTAATTTATTACTAAAAATTTTGTACAAAATGAAAATTAATCGTAAATATATATAATAAGTGGTTATACCACATAAAAATCCTCCAAAATATATTTTAACATGAGGGCGGTAATGCCACTGCCCTCAAACATGATTCATTAGTTTAATGGTAAAACACTCGACTTTTTAATCGAGGTAATGTGGGTTCAAATCCCGCATGAATCACCAATTCCATTTTTTTTGGGATATACCTCCTTTCTTTTTAAATAATTATTAATTATTTGGTCAAGTAGGGTGTTGCAGCACCCTACATCATGCAGATAAAGGTAAGATGTAAGCGTAGGGAATATTGACGCATCCATCACGCAGGTTCGAATCCTGCAATCTGCAAAATGTAAACGGACGGTGGAACTGATACGAATACGGTAAGGGACGTCACTTACAATTCCATGGACGTATTCGGTATGCGGCACTACATCGTCCTAATATAGGCGGTTCGTTTAACGGTAAGACAACGGACTTTGACTCCGTAAATATGGGTTCAACTCCCGTACCGCTTGCCATTGGTACACCTGTGTGTAAATAAATAAAAAAAAGAGGTGAAAAAACCTCTCCCAATTCATTTGTTTGTTAGCCAAAACCTCTCTGTGTAATATAAATGCACACAGGTGTACATAATTTTAAAGAAAGGAAAGGATATGTATTGTTTGAAGGACATTTACACACGCATACGGAATTCTCTACCTTAGACGGTATGTCAAGGATAGAAGAGCTGATATTGCGTGCAAAAGAATTAGGACAAACAGGTATAGCAATCACTGATCATGGCTCTTCGTCTGGACTATTTAAAGCGTGGAAATTAGGTAAAAAACACGACTTTAATATGTTATTAGGCGAAGAGTTTTATTTTGACAATAAAAGTGAGGTGTTGAAGACAGGTCATTTGATATTGATTGCCAAGAATGAAAAAGGCTTGGAAAACATATTTAGACTTCAAGCTGCAGCACAGAACAATTTCTATTACAAACCGAGGATAGATTTTGAAATGCTACAAGAATTCAATGAAGGTCTGATATGCACTACAGCCTGTATAGCTAATGCCGTAGGACAGCTTATATTACACGGTGAAAATGATATGGCGTTACAACATATACTGAAATTGAAAGAAATATTTGGAGATGATTTATATGTAGAACTACAATCATCTTCTCTTCCAGATGTGAGGAAGGTCAATGAAGTATTAGAAGATTTCATAATAGGATATGATTTGAAGTGTATAGTAACAACAGATATCCACTACGTATATAAGTCAGATTATGAGATACATGAAATATGGTTAGCTATGCAACAGCAAAAGAAAATGTCTGACCCTAAAAGATGGAGATTTGAAACTAACGACTACTACCTTAAATCAGAGAAAGAAATGAAGGACGGTCTTAACGTTTCAGAAGAAGTCTGGAAAAAGTGCTGTAATAACATATCGGAGATATTTGAAAAATGCAAAGGTGTAGACTTTCAAATATCAGACCATCTACCTCACCTGTATCCAAGTAAAAGCGAAGAGGATATGGAATTAGAAAACAGGACTTGGGAAGGCTACATAAACAAAGTTGCTGCAAGAGGTGAAAACAATAAGAAATTTGCAAGTGATATACACAAGGAATTAAAAGTCATAGAAGAAACAGGCTATAGCGGTTATTTCCTTGTAGTACAGGAATACATCAAATGGGCGAGAGAAAACGGTATACAGGTTTCAGACGGCAGAGGTAGTGGTGCAGGTTGCAAAGTAGCATATGCATTAGATATACATGACGTAAACCCTGATGAAGAGAATCTATTATTTGAAAGATTTTTAACACCAGGTCGGACACCTGATGTAGACGCAGATTTCTCTGACATTGATGCTGTGTTTAGACATTTACAGGACAAGTATGGAAAGACAAACGTAGCGAGAGTAGGTGCATATACAACTTTTACTTGTAAGGCAGGATTAAGAAAGTTAATGTCAACATTTGGTTTTAATACTAAAGATATAAATTCTATTATAAAATTATTACCAGATGATTTAAAATTTACATTAGAAGAAGCCATCTCTCGGTCTGCTGAATTAAAGAAGTGGTTATCGTCACATCAACTCATATACACAGCACTCAGCAGACTTGAAGGTATAGTTGAACATCATTCAACACATGCAGGAGGTGTTGTAATATGTAAAGACCTTACTTCATTATTACCTGTAATGACTAACAGCGATGATAGAGAAAAACTCATTATCGCATTAGATAAAAAAGAGATAGAAGAATTAGGTCACTATAAATTTGATATACTTGGCTTAGAATCGCTTACAGTAATGCAAAATGCAATAGAATACGTAGATGGATACGACAAGCATAGTATAGATTACGAAGACCCAAATATATACGAAATGTTGTGTTCAGGTGATGTATTAGGAGTATTTCAGCTTGCAGATCAGAGAGATAAGGTAGTAGAACAGCATCCAACGTGCTTTAAAGACCTTATAGCTATTAATGCTTTGATAAGACCAGGTGTTTGTGACTGGAAAGAATACATGAAAGAAAGAAACTCTCACACCGAGAAAGATGTATTACCTTTCATGCAGGAAACCCACGGTCTGATAGTATATCAGGAACAGTATCTATTGCTTGCACAACATTACGCAGGTTGGGATTTAGCTTTCAGTGACAACCATATACGCAAAAATAAGAATCTGGCAAATGATGTAGAATTGAAAGAAAAATGGATGAAGGACACCAATGGCATGGAAGATTTATGGAATCAGATAGTATCCATTGTAGGTAGAGGATACAGTTTTAATAAATCTCATGCAACAGCATATGCAAAACTGTCATTTCAGACGGCGTATATGAAATACTATCATCCAAAAGAATTCTATGCAGCGTTATTAACACAGAAAATAAATGACGTTGATAAGTTAAGTCAGATAATAAAAAAAGTACAGTCTCTCGGTGTGCCTATCATAAATCCAGATATTAACATTTCAACAGATAGATTCATACCGACAGACAAAGGGATAATGATGCCTATAAACTCAGTAAAAGGTGTAGGTGGCAGTGCAGTTTATGAAGTGAATAGACTAAGACCTATACAAGATTTTGATGATTTTATTGCAAGACGTATTCCTAAATTTGTAAAAAGAACAACTATAGTATCATTAATATATGCAGGTGCATTTGACTTTACAGGCAAATCGAAGAAGGAGTTGCTTGACAGGTTCGAGGAAGATATAGAACATGAAGAGCTGAAGTCATATGAATATGAAAAAATGGCGTTTGGATTTTATTTAACAGCAACGCCGTTTGATGAATATTATGTACCTGAGTTTAATAGTCTACCTGATGGTAATGCAATGACGATCGTTGAGATAACAGAGTTAAAAGAAAGACTTGATAAGAAAGGTCGAACAATGGCATTTGCAACAGGAGTTAATAACACAGACAATATCAAGCTTATTTTCTTTTCCTCGATATGGGGGAACGTTTCACTTGAAGAAGGAGAAATAGTATTTATAAAAGGCAAGAAAGACAAAGGCAGCCTTTTAGTGAATACTGTTGAAAAATTATGATGGATGAATTAATAAAGAAATATCAGTATTTAGTAGACATTATCATAAACAAATATTTCCCTGTAAAACGTAATGACGAAGACTTCAAGCAGTATGGAATGATAGCGTTATGGGAAGCTATAAAAAAATTCGATGAATCATATAGTATTAAATTTGAAACATTCGCAAGTGCTTGTATAAAGAAGAAATTACTACGTGAATTACACAGAGAAAATAATGAGAAGAATTTTCTGAATATAGCGTCTAACGTAATATCATTAGATGGGCATAAGAATGAAGATGAAAATAATATGTATGACTACGTAAAAGGCAATGATAATATTGATTACATAGACTTGAAGAATTTCATCGACAGTCTTGATGAATGTGAGATTCAGATAATACGTCTAAAACAGAAAAGAAAAACTGATACTCAGATAAAAAATTCTCTTAATTTAAGTAGAAGAAAATATGAAAAAAATTTAAAGTCAGCAAAGGAGAAGTTGAAAAAGAATGTACTGTAATTCTTGCATGAAGAAAATACCAAAAGATGAAATAACATACTGTAAGTCATGTGGTGTACCGTTATGTAAATCCTGTGCAAATCATTGCTTAGAATGTGGTGCAGAGTTATGTGATGATTGCTATTCAGACAACCACTTCCGATGTGATAGTTGTATAGACGCCAATAAAGAAATAAAGACAGTAAGACGTTCATATCTTAAACAGTATGAAGATTGTCCGTATTCATTGTATTTACAGATGATGGAAGGTATAACACCGCCAATGGGTAGTTATGCTGAATTAGGAATATTGACACATGAATTGTTAGAAGATATACAGAATGACAAAGTAACATTCCCAGAAGCAAAGATAATGTTACATAATGCAGTAGAGGATTGGAATAGTCAGACCGAGGATGAGTACAGTATTATTCCATTAACGCTTTTAGAAACAGGTCTAAATTGTATTAATAATTTTGAGTTGTTATTACCGATGTTACAGGCAGATGAATTTAAAACAGAATACAGGATAGAATTCAGTATTGATGAAAAACTGCCTACTATAAACTGTACTGTTGATAGGATAGCTTGGAAGAACGGCGAAATTTATATACATGATTGGAAGACTGGTAAACCAATGGCAGGTAAGAAACTTGCAGAAGACTTACAGCCACCAATCTATCTCTATGGTGTGTATAAAGAATTTGGCGTTATACCAAAGGCATTTACATTACACTATCTCAATCATAATAAGAATATTACATACAGACACATCGAAGACTGGATATATGAAGTATCTACGTCAAGGAAATCATATAGAATAAATGTCTTAGATGCTATAGAACGTAGTCGTAACATCTTATCTAACATCAAAAAACATAACTTCTCAATAATAGAAGATAAGGAACATCTGTGGAGATGCAGTAAGATGTGCTGGTATCATATGTCAGGTGTCTGCAAAGACAATGATGAAGCTAAGTGGAAGTTAATAAATAAGGAACGTGAAAAAGATGAATCCAATGTATGATCCAGATTACTGTTACGAATGTTCTGGATATGGCGATGATTGGTATTATTCTGCAGAAATAGACGATTTAGTATGTGCATGCGATGATTGTCCGTTCTGTAAATATTACGATAATGATAATAAAATGGTGAATAGGTTTGGCAAAAAAGAAAATAATTGAATTTGAAGATTTAAATAGAGACACACCAAAATATCCAAAACAGGTATTGACGTTTGCATTACCAGTACCGCCAAGCGTTAATCATATATATGTTAATGCAGGTAGAGGTAAGCGTTTAAGTAGAGATGCTGTAAAGTACATAAAAACAGCTCAGGATATTTGTAAAAAGGCAATGAAAGAACAAGGGTGGAAACGTGACAGAGAACATGTCTGGTATGTAATGGATTTGTATTATTATTTTCCAGACAAAATGCGAAGAGACAGTCATAATACTTTAAAAATCCTTACAGATTGTCTTGAAGGTTTATTGTATAGTGACGATTATTATTTACTGCCAAGAATACAATATGTATGTTTGGACAGAAAAAATCCGAGACTTGAAGTCATATACTACCCACAAGAAGGAGATAATAATGAAGGATACGGACAGACTACTTAAACGTAGAGTAAAGTTTACGGAAAGACCGCCTGTAGAACGTATAAAGACAGCGTTAAAAATAATTACAGAAGCTATTGAAGAAATAGAGAAAGATTATAAAGAAAAATAGACAACTTCCTCTCTCGGTGTGTTATCATCATACCGAGGGAGGATTTTTTTATAGGAAAAAACATAAAAGATATGGCAAATGAAGAGAGAAAGGATTTTCTTAACATTACAAGCAAAAATGACCTTCTAATTTCAATTCTAAGCGACTTTTATAACTTTAAGGTATAATTGGTCTAAAAGAATATAAAATCGCTTAGAAACGAAAATAGACGGCAAATAGACGAAATCACGTAAAATAGGTGAGATGAAGAGGAATAGAGATGTAATTTAATGAAATAAATAACTTAAAATGGAAAAAACGAAACTCTTATAATATCTTTACTTTAATTTTACTACGTAAAATTATTCAGATCGGAGAATATTTATATTTATATTTATATAAATTACATTTATTTACATATATAAATATATATATTAAT
>UMDH01029346.1_pt1 | contig 14401 bp, 11 predicted proteins | sample 1964441 | NCBI WGS metagenome assembly UMDH01 (sample SAMEA4835989, study PRJEB28245) | human gut metagenome | biome: gut microbiome; material: fecal sample | place: Denmark | collected 2008 | reverse complement strand
TAGCTCATCTGGTAGAGCGCCACCTTGCCAAGGTGGAGGTAGCGAGTTCGAGCCTCGTAATCCGCTCCACGATTCGTCGAGACAATAGTCTCGGCGTTTTTTTTATCCTTTTATACTATTATAATGTATATCGGAGGAAGTTATATGAAAAGATTTGCGGCGGCGCTGGCTGCTGTTCTTATGCTTACCGCCTGCACTCAGGTGGAAGAAAATATACCCGTAATGGCAGAGACCTCTGCCGTGACCGAGGACACTGACGCATCTGTCGATGTCACCACTGCTGTTTCGTCTGAAATTGTTTCGGAAGAAATAACATCGGAAACCGAGCCTGAAACATCGGAGGCAGTGTCCGAAAGCGAAACAACTGCTGCGGAGGAGGTACAGACCGAAGCACCTGCGGCTGCTGAAGCTTCGGCAGAAGAGACCTCAGCAGCTGAAACTACAACAACCGAGGCGGTTTATGAGGACGCTCAGGCAGAAAGCACGGGCACTGTCACAGGCATTGAGCTTACGTTTTACGATGTGACGCTTTCTCAGGGCGAACACAAGATGCCCATTGTCACCATGTCACCCGAAAGCACTCCCGATAAATCCGAGATATGGACAAGCTCCGATGAGAGCGTTGCAAAGGTAGATGGGCTTGGAAATATCACCGCTGTGGGTGAGGGTACGTGCGTTGTCACCGTGGCTTCCGCTGCCAGCCCCAACGTTACAGCAAAAGTGAACGTGACCGTCAAGGCGGCTCCGGGACTTACATACATAGGCGGTATTCTCATTGCAAACAAGACCTACGCTCTCCCTGCGGACTATAACCCGGGCGTTGACCCCGAGGCTCAGGCGGCTTTTGACGATATGCAGGCCGCAGCCGCAAAGGAGGGGCTGAACATATACGTATCATCGGGCTTTCGCTCCTATGAATATCAGTCGGGGCTTTACGACAGATATGTACAGCGCAGCGGCAAGGCAGAGGCTGACCGCTATTCCGCCCGCCCGGGCCATTCCGAGCATCAGACAGGGCTTGCCTTTGATATGAACACCATCGACATCTCCTTTGCCGATACCGACGAGTATGTGTGGGTCAAGGCGCACTGCTGGGAATATGGCTTCATCATCAGATATCCCGAGGACGGCGAGGATGTAACGGGCTATATGTATGAGCCTTGGCACATCAGATACCTTGGTAAGGAGACTGCCAAAAAGGTCTATGACAGCGGCCTTACGCTGGAAGAATATCTGGGAATAGATTCAAAATACAGCGAATGATGCAACTGCATAAGCCGCTTACTTGCATTAAAATAAATAAAAAAGTCCGCATAGGTTTATATTTTCTGACTTAATTTGTTCGGAGGGTATTGACTTTTGCGGATTTTTTTGTTATTATAAATTTGTGCATTGCTTTGCAGGAAAATAACAGTCGGCTTGCATATAGGCGGCAGGGACGTCCGCAGGTCGGTCATTTTGCTTTTCTGCGTTAATGAATATTATTATTTTATAGGGAGATTGATATTTATGATCCGTGTCGGTATTTTAGGCTACGGCAACCTTGGAAGAGGCGTTGAGTTCTCTATCCGTCAGAACAAAGATATGTGCCTCAAGGCAGTTTTTACACGCCGTGATCCCGCTTCTGTAAAGATAATGACAGAGGGCGTTCCCGTTTATTCCGTAAACGATGCAGCAGCTCACAAGGACGAGATCGACGTTCTTATCCTCTGCGGAGGAAGCGCAAATGACCTTCCCACCCAGACCCCTGAGTATGTAAAGTATTTCAACGTAGTTGACAGCTTCGATACTCACGCAAGGATCCCCGAGCATTTTGCAGATGTTGACAAGGCTGCTAAGGAGTCCGGCAAGATCGGTGTTATCTCCGTTGGTTGGGATCCGGGACTGTTCTCTCTTATGAGAATGTACGGCAACGCAGTTCTTCCCGAGGGAAGCGACTACACATTCTGGGGCAAGGGTGTAAGCCAGGGTCACTCCGATGCTATCAGACGTGTAAAGGGCGTTAAGAACGGCAAGCAGTACACCATTCCCGTTGAGTCCGCTCTCGAGAAGGTAAGAAACGGCGAAAATCCCGTTCTCACCACCCGTGAAAAGCACACAAGAGAGTGCTTCGTAGTTGCTGAGGAGGGTGCAGACCTGGCTCAGATCGAGCATGATATCAAGACCATGCCCAACTACTTCTCCGATTATGATACTACCGTTCATTTCATCACCGAGGAGGAGCTTGAAAAGAACCACAGCGGAATACCTCACGGTGGTTTTGTTATCAGAACTGGCAAGACAGGCAACGGCGATAATAAGCACGTTATGGAATTCAGCCTGAAGCTTGACTCCAACCCTGAGTTCACCGCAGGCGTGCTGGTTGCATTTGCAAGAGCAGCATACAAGCTTAACGCAGAGGGCGCAAGCGGCTGCAAGACCATTTTCGACGTAGCTCCCGCATACCTTTGCCCCCAGACTCCCGATGAGCTGAGAGCACATATGCTTTAATTTTGAGATAATAAAAATCCCGATGCACTGTGGTGTGTCGGGGTTTTTTGTCCTCTCATATTTATGCCGCCTTGACTTTTTCAGACGAACTGTATAATAGGAGTATGACAATTACAGTATCCCGATGCGAGGAGGCATATCAAAATTATAACCTGTTTTGACGATATCAGCAAGTGCGCCGCAGAGTGCGGCAGAGATGCCAAAGCGTATATTTTTCTTTCGTGGCTGGGACTTACCGAGGACGAAATGAAAAGCACAGGGGCAGATGATTATAACGCAGCAATGCGTATCCTTATGTGCGGCAGGCGAGAGCCTGCCGCTTTTGCGTGATAAGTGGACTGTTGGAAAAATCAGCACAAACAAAAGCAACAGGGACTTGCATTTTGTCTGCAAGTCCCTGTTAATATCGTTAATATATCTTATTTCCTTACAAAACTGTAATCACAGCAGCTTCCGCCGTTTCCTATCTGCTGGGTATAAACAAAATCTGCTCCCGGAAGCGAGTCGTAAATGATATCATCTATATGGCAGAACACAGCCGTAAGCTCGGGTATGCCGTATTTCCTGAACAGCTGGTCAAAAATACAGTCGTGGGTTATCATGGAAAATGTGTTCTTCGGTGCCTGCGGTAGCTCGACGTTCCAGCCGTAGCCTGCTGTTTTGCGGATCTTTATTGGCATATACACTTTCAGAAACGGCACGAACACAGGCAGACGTGACAGCTTTTTCATCGTATTTATCTGTGGCTTTACAAAGTCGTACATGGCGTTCCGCACTATTGCTATGCTTTCCTCTCTTGTTCTGCCCCGCTCTTCATACGAGAACACAAACGCCAGCGAGGTGAAAAGGTTGCACAAAAAGCCGTAGTTCTTATCATCGGCATATGGCCTGTTGTCGCTGACAAGCCTGTCTATGCGGCTCAGTACCTTTTCCTGCATGGCTTTGTCAGAATCTGCAAAAAGCACGGAAAATCTGCTGTCTGAGATCATTTTCTCAGGGTCATATTCTTTCATTTCAAATCCCCTTTGTTTATATTAGCATATACTAACCAAATTATACCATCGGATTGGAAAAGTGTCAATAGGGGAGCGGAATTTTTGGCGATATTTGGGCGCATCAGGCAGATGATTCATATTATCTATTGTAAAAACTGCGCTTGTGTGTTATAATGTGTGCAAATGTGATTTGAAAGGACGTTTTGATATGAATAAAAAGATCATTGCTGCTTTGTGCGCTCTGACGATATGCCTATCTGCTGCTGCCTGCGGACAGACTGACAGTGCAGAGGACGCTCCTGCCGAGACAACTGCTGCCCAGAGCGCTCCAGATCCTGTTACCATGGCGACCGAGGCTGTTCCCACTGAGCCTGTTGACCTCTCCAAGGGGCTTACGGACGCTATGTACGAGAGAGCTGTTGTCAGCGAGGGCAACAAGGCTCGCCTTGCAAAGGCCATGAAAAAGGCTGCAAACGGCGAGGACATCACTGTGGGCGTTATCGGCGGCTCCATTACTCAGGGAAGCAGTGCCACTGACCACAACAACTGCTATGCCGAGCTTTTTCACAAGTACTGGGTGGAAAAATTCCCTCAGAGCAATGTTAATTTTGTGAATGCGGGCATAGGCGGCACAAATTCCTATCTGGGCGTGCACAGAGTTGACACTCAGCTTCTTGACAGCAAGCCCGATGCAGTCATCGTGGAATTTTCCGTAAACGACACCGACAAGCTTATGAACAAGTATTCCTACGACAGCCTTGTAAGAAAGATACTTAACTGCGACAGCCGGCCTGCGGTAATGCTGCTGTTCACCACTCAGGAGGATGGCACCAGCCTGTGGGAGACCCACAAGGAGATAGGCGCTGCATATGACCTGCCCATGCTCAGCTACAGGGCTGTGGTTTATCCCGAGGTCTCTGCGGGCACTCTTGACTGGAAGGACATTTCCCCCGACAATATCCACCCCAATGACGAGGGCCACAAGCTTATCGGTCAGCTGGTAAGCAGGTATCTTGACAGTGTTTATGACGACCTTGACAATATTGACGACAGCAGCGTTGCTTTTGATACTCCCGCTTACACTGCCGATTATTACAAGGACGCAAAGATGCTCGGCGCATCGGATATCACTCCCCGGGAGATAAGTGGCTTTGAGCAGGGCGGAAACTCCGTTTATCCCGAGCTTTTCCCCGACAACTTCGTTACCGAGGGCGAGGGATATCTTAAATTCGAGACAGAGTGCAAGTGCCTTGGCTTCTTCTACCTGAAAAAGGTTGACGGCAAGGGCGGCAAGTATGATGTTTACGTTGACGGTGAAAGAAAGGGCACTCTTGACGCTGATTTCAAGGGCGGCTGGGGCAACTATGGCGAAACTCAGCAGATACTTATCTCCAAGGACAGCGAAAAGCACACGGTTGAGATAAAGCTTGCCGAGGGCAGCACCAACACTTCACTCACAATTTTAGGAATAATGGAAAGTTAAATTGAATACAGCTGAAAAATTTTTGTGCAAACATACAAAAAACACACTTGGCTAATCTGTAAAAATGACAGTTGAAGATCTGGCAAAAATGTGTTAAAATTAGCTTGTGAATATTTATGGGAGAGATATCGGCATAGGATGTTTCTTTCATAAACAAAGGATTTAATCAAATTTTTTTCAAGGAGGAGACAAATATGAAGCTTAAAAGATGTATAGCTTCTGCAACAGCTCTTGCGATGACCGTAAGCGTTATGGCATTTGCACCTATGACTGCTGAAGCTGCTCCGGTCGATAGACCTAATGGCACTGAAAGTGTTATCAAAACCTTCAGCATTGACGGCAACCCCGTTATGTCTCAGTATGCTTCCTGCTGGGTAAGCCTTTACGGAATCGACGAGTCAAGCTTTACTTCCGCAAATTATGTAAAGGTAACCATGGATTTTGACACTGCACCTGAGATCGGTGACGGCAAAAACAAAATGAGCGAGGTCGCAGGCTGGGGCTGGGGCTCCTACAGCGGCTGGTATAATGCAGGTCAGTTCTACGACGGAACCATCAAGAGCAGTAAAAATCTGGTTCCTGCTACCAGTTCAAAGGATAAAGAATATTACTGCTACCTTCCTGCTTCGGATTTTAAGGTCGATGACCATATAGCCGGAAATGTTCAGAACTATATTGCCGTTACTGCAACACTGAAATCTGTTGAGCTTGTTGAGATATCAAGCTTCTCTGCGCCCACACTTCCCGCTTATAAGTATGATTTCGACCAGTCCAGCGGAAGCTGCGGCGCTTGGGGCCAGGCTGCTTTCACCGAAGTAGGCACTGACAAGACCGTTACCCCCGAGGTACTGGCAGGCAATTCTGTAATTGCTGTCAAATATACAAGCTCAGATCGCCCTGACCTTGTTCTCAGCGACAGCAAGGGTGATACTTCTCCCCTTAACTGGATAAAGGTAAAGCCTGACGGCGTTGCCGACGGCGTTGCTTACTACATGATGGCTGATATGGCTGCAGCATGGACAGCAGCAGGCGGCAGCACAGATTTCTCTGATGTTGCCAAGCTCTTTGTTTCCGCAGGCGCCAATGATCTTACCGTATCTTCTGCTTCCGTTTACTCAAACTGCAGCAAGATAAAGACCATTACCCCCGTAGTAACACTTCCCGATTCCATCACAGTTTACACTACCGATACAGATGCTCAGGTAAAGCTTATCAAGGGCGCTGTCAAGGTAAGCGGCATTGATATGCTTACTTCCGATGACTACACTCTTACAGTTTCATCTGACGGAGCAGTAGGTGTTGCAGCATTTGCTCTTACCACTGTTGGAAAAGCAAAGTATGAGCTTTCTGCCGATGCGGTTACCACAGCTACCTGCGTTATCAACTTTGAGGCTTGGAAGCCTACCTTCTATGATGATTACACCGTAAGCGGTCCCATGACCATTGATGTTGATTACAACTCCGACACTTCCGCTGTTTCTTCAGCGATCACAGCTGCTATCGGTTCTCAGACAATCACAATGGAGCTTATCGCTTCCGAGGGTGACCACGCTCCTCTCCCTGCAAAGGCTATCGAGGACGTTATGACCTCTATCGTTCTTCCCGATTCCTACGATGCTGACTCTACTGTTTCCGTTCCTGTTACCATCGGTCTCAGCAACGTAATGAACGAGGGCGACGTTTACTATCCCAATTACACACTGGGCGCTTCCGGCGAGGCTGCAAGCTCCGTAACTGTTACATATACAGTTAATATCGGTTCTGACAGCTCCAAGCCCGATCCTAATCCTAACCCTAACCCCGATCCCGATCCTAAGCCCAATCCTGATCCCGAGCCTACTCCCGACCCTGTTCCCACAGGCTACAACGGAGACGGCACCGATCCTACAGCAAAGTATCCTTCCAACGGCAGCACAGATTGTGCAGCAAGCCGTTATGCAGGCGGCAATGCGTACAGCTCAGCAAGAGCAGGCTATGCTATCCGTCAGGCAGCTTCCGGTTCTGAGGTAGTTATCATCATGGAATCCGATGACATTATCCTCAGAAGAGTTCTTGAGCTTCTTGCTCAGAAGGACAATGTAAACGCAACATTCGTTTACAGCGGATATTCCGTAACCATCAACAGCGACGATATCGATGCTGACGAAGTAACAGATATCGACCTTTCCAACAAGGGCAAGTTCCTTACCGCTGATGAGCTGGCAATGTTTGACGGCGCTATCGAGGTAAGACAGCTCAACCTCAAGGCATTCAAGGGCATTGCAAAGGTACAGATCACCATGACAATGACCGGCGCTTCCAAGGGTGCAGACGGCACAGCTCTTGACAGAACCTCCGAGGGTCAGTTCAGATTCATTTCCGACGGTTCCGTTGGTGATGACAGAACATTCTCCTTCGAGATCACCGAGGGCGGCAAGTATGTCGTTTACACAGGCGACTGCGATGTTGAGGTTTACGAGGACGAGGTTTGATCGTTCGGACTAAGCTGAATTCTTAAACAATGAAAGCACGTACTTAAAGGGGCACCCTTAGGTACGTGCTTTTTCTTGTATGCAGATTATATTTAATTTATATCTGTAGAATTTTTTATACCATTGCTGTATAATATAATCACATAATGCGAAAGGACGATAATATATGAAATTCAGACTTACAATAGATATTGACGAATTGAATTATGCTCAGGCAATAAGAGCTATCCTGCCCTTTGTGAAAAAGGAAGATATCCCGCTGCCCGAAATGGTGCTGAGTGCTGCCGAATCTCCGGGAGTATTGGAGAATTTTCTGAAATTTATCCCCCGGGAAAAGCAGGACGAGCTTATCCTGAAAACCTTTGACAAAAACAAGGTGAGGATAATCGCCAAGGCTCACAGGACTGCCGCAAAATACGGCGTGGATATGAAAATATCGGACGTTTCCCTTGAAGAGCGCACCGATGATGTTATAGTGTATTGATAAAAGGAAGGTAGAAGATCATGAACGAAACCATTCAGAACCTTATTACAAGAAGAAGCGTGCGCTCTTACAGCAACAAGAGCATTCCCGATGATGTGCTTGACCAGATACTTGATGCAGGCTCATATGCACCCAGCGGAATGAACAAGCAGTCCGCCGTTATGGTGGTGCTCAGGGACAGAGACAGGATATCCGACATCTCTTTCCTTAACGCCAAGGTCATGGGAACAGACAGTGACCCGTTCTACGGCGCTCCCGTTGTTGTGGTTGTATTTGCCGACAGCCGTGTTCCCACCTACGTTGAGGACGGCAGCCTTGTTATGGGCAACCTTATGAATGCGGCTCATGCGCTGGGCGTTGATTCCTGCTGGATACACCGTGCCCGTGAGGTGTTCTCTACTCCCGTTGGAAAGGACATTATGAAAAAATGGGGACTTGATGAGAACTATGTGGGCATAGGAAACTGCATTCTCGGCTACTCCGACAAGCCTGTTCCCGAGGCAAAGCCCAGAAAGGACGGAAATGTTATTTTCGAGCATCACTAAGCCGAAAAGAATTTTCCCGCTCATATTGCTGCTTCTCTGCGGCTGCGGAGAGGTGCGGGACGGCGATGTTTCTGAGACTGTTCAGAATATTTCTGAAAACGTTCAGAAAACCGACAGTGCTGAAACGGCGGAGATTTCTGCCGTTCGCAATGACGGCGTGCTGATGTTCGGCTTCACCGCAGATGAGTTTGTGAACAGCTTCAATGCGGTTTACAGTGATGAATACGGGGAGGATTATCTCACTCCCGTTTCTCAGTGGAATTGCTATGAGGCGTGTTCCCCTTTAGTGGATAACGACGGCATGGCGTACTGCTTCACCGAGGACAGGGAGATATTATCCATGCCGAACATAACTTTGTTTACCGATGACAACGGCGGTGTATATGAGATAATGGCGACCTTTGATGACCACGGATATCAGGACTGGCTCAACAAGAAGTTCGGCATCATAAGCATGAACATGATAGAGACCGTTCTGCCCGATATGGCAGATACAGAGGCGTTTTACAGGAAGCTGTATGCACTTGCCGGAACAAATTTTTACGGCGATGAATACAAATTCCCGCCCTCGGACTTTTACCGCAGCGGAGATGTGGGGCTTTACTCCTATTACGGCGGCGGAACTATAAATATCTGCGCTGTTCCTGCCGATGATGAGCTTGAAAATGAGCTTTCTCGGGCGGATTGTGTGATACATGGGATAGAATAATAAAAGAGCTGCTGCATTTTTTTGCAACAGCTCCTTTTATTATCCCTGCTCATTTTCAAAAAGCTCTCCGTCAACAATGCGGACTATCCTGCCTGCACTTTTGGCAACGTTCAGGTCGTGGGTTATCATGACTATGGTATGACCCTTTTGGTTAAGCTCGCCGAAAAGCTTCAGAACTTCCTTGCCTGTGGCGCTGTCAAGAGCGCCTGTGGGCTCATCGGCGAGGAGCAGCTTTGGGTTGCCCACCAGTGCCCTTGCAATGGCTGCTCTTTGCTGCTGACCGCCCGAAAGCTCATGGGGCTTGTGATCCATTCTTTCGCCCATTCCCAGCTGAATAAGGCGCTCCCGTGCGGCAGCCTCCGCCTCCGACGAGGTAAGCCCACGGAGCAGCAGTGGCATCATCACATTGCGCAGCACGGTGTATTTCTGTATCAGGTGATATTTCTGGAAAATAAAGCCCACATAACGGTTTCGCAGGTCTGTAAGGCTTTTGTCGTTCATTTTATGCACGGCGTTGCCTGAGAGATAATATTCGCCGCTGTCAAAGCTGTCCATGCAGCCGATCATGTTCATAAGGGTGGATTTTCCCGAGCCTGAGGGTCCGAGTATGGCGAGAAATTCCCCCTCCTTTACTGTCAGGTCGATGCCCTTTAGCACGTTCAGAACGCTGTCGCCCATGGCATAGCTTTTTCTGATATCCTTCATGCTGATAACGTCCATATTGTCTCCTATTCTGCGCTTGCCGCACGGACTGTGCCGTCCTCGCTGACTGTAAGGGTGAGGATCGTTCCGACGGTTATGCCGCTATAGTCGGAGGAACGTCCCGAAAGTCCGGCTATTGTCATTCCCACGGGGATCATGTAGCTGCTTTCCTCGCCACTTTTAGTGATAGAAGCGCTCTTCCTGCCGCCTCTTCCGAAGCCTGCGCCGTCGGGAGCGTTCATATCACCCGAGGGCATTTCGGGCATATCTCCTGACGGCATATTTCCGTCAGGCATTTCGGGCGGAGTGCCGTTGCCGTCATTGTTGGGAGCGTCGGGGAGATCCGACGGCATATCGTAATTACCGTCCGACTTATCATCGGAATTGCTGTTATCACTGTCGTCTTTGTTTTCTTCCACCGTTCCCAGCGCCAGTGTAACATAATTGCCTGCAATGGCTGTGACTTCGCCCGAAACCGTTGTATCTGTTGAAACTGCGGTGTAATTGTTGGGAGCGGCGGTGGTTATCTGCTGATTTTCCTCTGCGCTGTCCGAGCAGGCAGTGAGGTTAAGGGTCAGCAGGGCAAGCAAAAGGAAAAAGCTTTTCTTATTCATATTATCTGCCTTTCTTATGTTCATATTTATTCTCCGCTGAGGGCTTCGATAGGTGTAAGGCGTGAAGCCTTGTATGCGGGGTAGAAGCCGAAAATAGTTCCCGTTGCCGCCGCAAATACCAGCGACAATACGCCTGCCGGCACCGACGGCTCTGCTCTTGTGCCCAGCAGCTCTGCCGCAGGGATAAGCGCATATCCTGCCGCCACGCCTGTGATACCGCCGAATATGGCTATCATTCCCGCTTCAAGGAGAAATTCGGAAAGTATCACCGATTTCTGGCTGCCAAGGGCTTTCAGCAGACCTATCTCGCCTGTGCGTTCCTTGACCGTTACGAAAAGTACATTCATAATGCCAACGCCGCCAACGAAAAATACTATGGAAGCCACGGCGATAAGAAGCGTCTGGAGAGTGTCGGCGGATTTTGTTGCCGCTTCCATCTGGCTGCCTGCATCGGTTATGGTAAAGGTGGCTGAGGGATAGTTCTGGGTAAGCACCGCCTCGATATCCGCCATTACGTTTTCGACCTCCGATACATCGGAAGCTATGGCGGTTATCTTGGGGTCGCTGTCCGAGCCGAAAATGTACTTTGCGGCTGTGGAGTAGGGTACGTATATTGCTTCATCGGGGGAAATTCCCGAGGAGACTGTTCCCATTGAGGAAAGAACGCCCACGACCTCGTAATTTTTGCCTTCTATTGAAATGCTTTCGCCCTGTGCCAGATAGGCAGCACCGAAAATGTTCTGCGCTGTTTTGTAGCCCAGCACGCAGACCTTTGCTTTGTCCTCTTCATCGTCCTCGGTGAAAAACTCGCCGTACTGCACGGAAAGGTTGCTTATCTGCGCATATTCGGGCATAACGCCTGCGGTGGTGAAATTTGTTTCTTCGTCGAGGTCTCCGCCGTCAACTGCTGCGTCTCCGCTGGTGATAATAGATATGGACTCAATGTTCGGAACTACAGCGGCAATGTCCTCAACGTCCTCTTCTGTGAGGGTCACGGCTCCTGTTCGGGCTGCACCTGAAAATCCGCCGGAAGAGCCTCTTCCTGAGGAACCTCCTCCTGCAGGTCCTCCGCCGCCTGACGGGAAGCTGTCGGAACCGCCAAAGTCGGGCATACCGCCGAAATCAGGCATTCCTCCGCTTGAAGGAGGGCCGCCGGAGCCGCCGAAGTTTTCCATCATGCCCTCCATCATGGTATCGGCGGTCTGACCTGCAGTGACTTCTATTGCGCCTGCGTTCAGGTTCTTGAACTGGTCGGCAACATCAGCCTTGCCGCCCTGTCCAATGGCGATCACCAGCACGATGGTCGCCGAGCCTGCGGCTATTCCGAGAGAGGTAAGGGCGCATTTTGATTTGTTTGAAAATATATTTATAAAAACTGTTTTTATCAGCTCGGAAATCCTCATTCAGATCATTCCTTTCCGCCGCTGAGAGTGATCTCCGCCAGCAGCTTATCGCCTGCGGATACGCCTGTTATCTCAACGCTTCTGCCGTCGGTAAAGCCTGTCTGAACTTCCTTTTCAACGATATTTCCGCTGTCGTCATAGACCTTTACGTAGGAATGACCGTCACGGAAGGTAATGGCATTTACATTGACGGTGAGAACATCTGTTACCTGATGCTGTAAGAATGTAACATCGCCGCTCATGCCCTCCAGCACGTTAAGGCTGTTCCGGGTGTCAAGCTTTACGGTGACGGTGTAGCTTACTGAGCCTGAGGAACGGGCAGGCTCTGCGGAAATGGTGTCTATCTCGCCGCTGAAATTCTTATTGTCATAGGCGGTAAGGGAGACGGTGCATTCCTGACCTACCGTAAGAGCGGTTATATCCTCCTCGGATACGGATGTGCTGAGGTAAACGGAGCTTGTGTCCATAAGGGTAACGATAGTGGCATTCTGCATAATGCTGTCCCCCTCGGAAACGGAAACAGAGGAAGCTATTCCGTCAATGGGGGCGTATATCACGCCGTCATCGCCTGCATTTTCGCAGAACTCGGCGTATTCCTCAACAAGAGAGTCATATTCGTCCTGCTTGGTCTCCACATCGCTTTCAAGGCTGCTTATGGTGCGCTCATAGGTAAGCTCTGCCAGCTCTGCGGCGGACTGTGCGGACTGGGCTTCCTGCTTGGCGTTAAGGCTGTCGGAGCTTTCGCTTACCGCACTGCTTTCGATGTTCAGCTGTGCGGAAGAAATGTCCGATTTAAGCTTTTCAATGCTGTCGCTGATGGAATCCGCATCGTTATTGCCGTAAATGTCGGTAAAGTCGGACTTGTAGTCCTCATATTCCTCACGGTAATCGGATATGTCGGAGTTAAAGTCGTCCATTTCGCTTTTGTATGCGTCGGTTATCTTCCGGTGAGCCTTGCAGACTTCCTCAGCAGCGGAGATTTTGTCCTCGTAGTCCTCTATCTTGTCACTTATCTGCTCGCCTAAAGTGACATAATAGCCCGAGTATGCGGTCTTGGCGGCGCTGTAGGTGTTATATGCCTTGGTGAGTGCTGCGGAAGCGGCTTCATACTTGCTTTCGGCGGAGGTGTTTGAGTTCTGGGAGTTTTGAGTGGTCGAAGAGTTGTCGGAGGAAGAAGTCGATATATAAACGGAATCATTGTAGGCTTCCTTGGCATCTTTATATTCGCTCTGAGCCTGTTCGTAAGCTGCCTTTGCTTCCTCGTAAGCCTGTTTCAGGGAGTTTATCTTTTCGCTGGTGTCGGAAATCTTTTCGGTGTATGCGCTGTACTCGTCCTTTATGGCTTCAAGGGCTTCGTTGTTGGCAGTGTCGGTTTTCTGATATTCCCTGTACTGCTTTTCCATTGCCTTGTGCTCCGCTTCAAGTGCGCTGAGCTTATTCTCGTATGCGGTGAGCTTGGCGTAGTCATCGTCATAGGTGAGGGTCATATTCTCATATTCTTCAAGCTGCTTTTTCAAGTCGGCAAGATTTTTGGCAGAGGTCTCCTTTTCGTTTTCCTGCTTGCTGAGGTAAAGCTCATATTCGCTTTGCGCCGATGTGCCTTTGAGCTTGGCGCTTTCAAGCTCCTGCTCAGCTTTAAGGGTGCCTGAGGTGAGGTTGTCCTTTGCCTCATCAAGAGCGTTCTGAGCAGATCTAAGCTTCAGCTCATACTGCTTCTTGGCTTCCGCCACATCATCAGGGTCAACTTTAAGAAGAGCGTCGCCCTCCTTCACGCTTGTGCCTGTCTTTACATATACCTCTGTGACCTCGGCGGTGCAGGGGAATGAGACATATTCCCTGTCAAGGGAGAGGGTGCCGCTTTCCTCTGTTCCAACGGTGATGTTTCCCTTGGAAACGCTGTATTCTCTGTAGCTTACGTCTTCTTCCGCCTTGGCTGAGGAGGCGTTGACGATTATAGCAGCCGCACCTCCTGCGGTAACAGCCACAGCCGCCGCTGCTGCGAATATCTTTTTGTTCATGTTCCGTGCTCCTTTCGATTTCTGTAATCAATGATAATTGCCAAAGCTTAATTTAAGCTTAAAGGAAGAATAAGGGAGCGGAATTTTCATTTGTTTATCACAATATACTAACTGTATAAAATTGTATAGATATACAAAAAGGCAAGAACAACTGTATTAGAGAGAAAAAAGATCATAAAAAAATCAGCACAAATAAGTACAAAGCAAAGGGTTTGGGTCAAGCCTTTTTCCCGAAAGGCTTGCGGGGGTCAAGGGGGCAGAGCCTCCTTGGCGCCCTAGCCGCAGTGGTAAACTGCGTTTACCTGCGAAATCCGTTTGCTGATAGATACAGTAATTAAACTTATGACAGACAATATAGCCAATCCCCACCGCAGAGCTAAGCAAAACTAACAGCAGATACTCGATATGTAAACGGAAAACCACAAATGAGAGGGGCGGCGGTGAAAGGGGTTAAACGAAACCAGATAAAGAAGTCAAATAAAAGAAA
>UMDH01016231.1_pt1 | contig 14654 bp, 37 predicted proteins | sample 1964441 | NCBI WGS metagenome assembly UMDH01 (sample SAMEA4835989, study PRJEB28245) | human gut metagenome | biome: gut microbiome; material: fecal sample | place: Denmark | collected 2008 | reverse complement strand
ATTTGCAAAATTTACATTTTTTCATTTTAACTCCTAAAATTATTTTAAATTTATTAAATATTCTTTCTTTTCACTTGATGTGATTAATTTATTTCTGTTGCATTTTATTTCTAATACAATATTGTCATTATTTGTGTTATCATTTGAAAAAACTATATATCCTCGTTTTGTTCCGTTAGGAATTAATTCAGGGCTTCCAAAAGATTCAACACCCCATACATTATAAGTAATGGCATCTGGTGTAATTACTTGACCATTAGTATTGATTATATTGAAATCTGATGAATTAATTGTATTATTTTTGTTAGATGTATTTGTTGCATTTATAATAACACCTATCCATTCTTGGCCATCAGGAATTTTTTGAAAGTCATCAATACTTCCAGTTTTGTAATTAAAACTTTCAACAATCACTTTATAATTATCACAAACGATTTCATCACCAATACTTTTAATTTTATTATCTTCATTTGATGTATTTTCTGCTATTTCATCTTCTTGCTGAGGAAAAAGATAGTTAGTGATAAATGCGAGTGCAATTACTCCAATCAATACACTAAAAACTATTATTAGACCTTTTTTGCTTTTTTTCATAATATACCTCCTTTACATCTATTTTAAAAATACCTGTACTAGCATATTTTTAAGCAAATTAATAATTTAATTATATAAAATAAATTTGAAAATTCAATAATTTTTACATGAAATCTATGTTTTTTGACATGAATTATATATTGAGTGCAGAAAACAGGCCATTCATGTATTTTTTATTTATTTTTATTTTTAATTTTGTTATTCTTTAGGTGGGTAGTAAATGTGCTAACTTAAAATGAATTTGATGTACTCATCTGCTTCATCTTCTGCGGTTTCAATACTAAATTCAAGCAGTTGTTCACATTTATTTAAGTGACTTAATTCTATATGTGCAAATTCATGTAATAAAGTAAGTTTCTTTTTATCTTTAGAAATATTCCAGTTGATCACAACTAAATTTATGTTTCTATATTTAAAAACGAAACCGTATACCTTTTTAGGTAACTTTTTATATATTATTTTTGCATTATGTTCTATTAAGTATTGTTGTTCATCAATTTCATTATTAAGCAAACAAGTTAACATTCAATACCTCCCAAAGAATTATTTATCTAAATCTTTGTCAACATCTTTTTTAATAGCATTTATTACTCCTAAAATTGCTTTCTTATCATCATCTGATAATTCTTTTGCTTTACTAAAAAGTAAATTGTCTAAATCACTATTATCTTTTTCTAAATTTTTATATTTACTTCTTCCGATTAAATAATCAACTGAAACATTAAAATAATCCGCGATATATTCTAACATTTCTGGTGCGGGAGTAGAATAATTTCTTTCCCATTTGCTTATTAATGCAGGAGAAACATCTAATTCTTCGGCAATTTTATCTTGTGATAAATTTTTTTCTAATCTTAATTCCTTAAAAACATCTTGAAAACTTCTATCATTCATAATCTTTTCTCCTTCGTTATAATAATAACACAAAAAGTAGAGAAAATAAATACAAATTGTAAAAAAAGTATTGACATGACCAAAAAGTAGTGGTAATATTAAATTGTCAATACAAAAGGTAGAGACAATAATAAAAAAGAAATCAAGCCATGTCGCCAAACTAGAACTTGATTTCAAGACTTAATCTTTATTAATGATGTTATTATTACCTTTAATAATTATAAAGTTAATAGTAATTCCATTACATAAAAGATTTAAAATTTTATTCAATGCTCTTTTCATACTATTAAGTTGAAAAAATATTGAATTAAGTACATATCTAATCAAGATTTTTTCTTGGTTAGATACCTAAATTATATTACAAAATGTAAAAAAGTGCAAGGAGGCGAAAAATGAAAAGAGAATGGTTAATTGCTTATAGAAAAGCAAAAGGATTAACTCAAAAAGAAGTTGCAGATTCAGTAAAGATATCGGCAATTACATATTCAGCATATGAATCAGGCTCTAGAACACCAAAACCAAAAGTGGCAATGATGATTGCAAGAGTATTTGATTTTGATTGGACAAAATTTTATGAGGGGGAATAGAGAAAAATGTATAGTGTAAAAGATGTAATGAAAATCACTGGATTTGGTGAAACAAAAAGTTATCGAATAATAACTAAATTGCAAGAAGCAATGAAAAAAGAAAATCCAAATGTGATTATCATTGGGAAAAGAATACCTAAACAATATTTTGATAAATATGTGTTAGGAAAAGAATAGAAAGGAGGCGGATCAAAAGATGAAAAAAGAAATTATAGGCTATGGTTTATTAATTGTTATATGTGTATTTGGATTTATAGCAATGTGTATAAATGCAGAACACTTTAACGAAAAAAAAGAATTATCTACACAACCAACCACGATTGAAAGTAGATAATTCACCAAAATAAAAAGTATTTTAAAAATAAAATACTAATTAATTATAACAAAAAGCGAACAAAAAGTCAATTAGGAGGAAAAAGTAGAAATGATACAAGTAATTTTATCAGTAATAGTATTAACAATTGTAGCAATTATTTGTGATATTACTTGGTATAAAAAAATAAATAAAAAAACATTTAAATTATATTGTACATATACAACATTTATATTATTTAATTTTTTCCTTATTTGTATTTGCTATGTATACAAACATATATAAGGCATGGTTTATATCTTCAATATCTGCATCTTCTTCAACTAAATCTTTAATGTTTCTTAGAGGAAGAGGTTTGATATTACCCCAAATATTACAATATAAACTTACTTTATTATATGCTTTATAAAATCCAATTTTATCAGTTTTGCAATCTAATGTGGCATCAATAAAATCAAAAAGTATTTTATTGTTAATTTCATCAAATCTTTCAAATTTCTTATTTTTGAGTAGATAGTGATTGTTAATTAAAGTAACGATTATTGGAGAAATAATAGCAGATAAACCAAGAATAGCAGATAAAGTGATTGTTAAGTCAATTTTCACAAAATATACCTCCTTTCTATAAAGATTATAGCACGGAGAGAAAGTAGAGGAAAAATGAAAGATAACTTTTTATTAAAAAAGTCTCAACAAGAAGTATTTAATCAACTAACAGATGAAGAGGCTGGGAAATTAATTAAAGGTATTTTTCAATATGCAACAACAGGAGAAAATAAACTAGATGGATATTTAAACATTATATTTATACCGATAAAAAATGAGATTGATAAGAATGAAGAAAGGTATAAAAAGGTATGTGAAAGAAATAAGGAAAATATAGAAAAAAGATGGAATACCAAAAATACCACTGGTAAATCTGGTATACCAAACGATACCAAAAATACCGATAATCATAATCATATTCATTTAGAAAATATAAGTAATAGTAATAGGAGTATGAGGGAAGAGGAAGAGAAAAAAGAAACCTTTGAAGATACCGACGACAGCAGTTTACTACTCGAGATATCAGAGAAGGTAATTGAACATCTTAACAAAACCGCTGGTACAAATTTTAGATATACCAGTAAATTAAACAAAAGCAAAATCAATGCACGATTGAACGAGGGTTATGTGCTCGACGACTTCATAGATGTAATTGATAAAAAGCATAAAGAATGGCAAGGTACAGAGTTCGAAAGATATTTATGTCCAGAAACCCTGTTTGGAAACAAATTTGAAAAATACTTAAATCAAAAAGAAATTGTAAAAAAAGAAGTATCAACCCCTGAATGGTTTGATAAAGAAATAAAAAAGGAGGAATTAACTGATGAACAAAGAGAACTTGCTGAAAGACTTAGAAGAGGCAATAACTAAACGAAAAGAATTAATTGTTGATCTAGGAGATAATATCAAAATAAATTTAAACTGGGATAATGAAATTTCAAATTATAGAGGTTATGTACCAGAACTTGATATGGAATTTGGAATATGGACAATTGAAGGTTTGGTTAAAATGCTTACAGAAGATTCAGAAGTTACATTATCAGTTGCTTAAAAAATGATAAAAGAATATTTACAAGAAACAATTGAAACAAAAAGAAGTTTAAAAGAAGAAAATAGATTATTAAAAAATCAAATTGATTCGATAATGAAAACATTAAACGATAAAAAATTAAATGAAGATTATGCATTAGGACAAGCAAATAAATACAAATCAAAAGTAGAGGAAGAACATAAAAAACTTTGCATATTAGAAATTCAATCAGCAAAGAAAGTAAATGAGTTAGAAAAAGAAATTAGAACACTTAAGAGAGAGAATAAAAAACTTTTGAAGGAGTTAGAGAATGTACAAATGTAATAATTGTGATTGCAAATTTGAAACCCCAAGGAAAGTAGATTTAGAAACATATTATGGTGTTTATTCAACCTTTGGAAACTCATATGGAGAAATGATTAATTTATGTCCTGAGTGCAATGACAATGACATTACAGAGTATGATGAAGAGGAAGAAGAAAAAACAATAGAAGAAAGAGTTTACGATTACTTGGTTGAAAATAATCAAGGGAAAGAAAACTTAATTAAAAATCAAGAATTAAGAAAAATTTTCAATGTATCAAGTGATAAAGCAATGAGAAAGATTATACAAAATATAAGAGAAGATAAAAACTTTCCAAAAATGATAGGAAGTATATCGGGAGTTAAAGGTGGGTTTTTCACTTGTACAACAGATGAAGAAAAAGAAGAAACAATAAATAACATAAAGCACCGCGCTAATGAAATGCTACGAATGTGTTACGTGCTTGAATGGAAGAAGGAGTTAGAAAAATGAAAGAAGAAAAATATATAAACATAGATTATAAATTACAAAGTATTAAACAAGAAGTAATGATAATGCAAAAAAACAAAGATGGATATGGTTACAGTTATGTAGATGAAGAGTCAATTTTATTAAAAGTAAATCAGAAAATGATTGAATTAGGTTTAAAATTGACACCAGAATTTGTACCAGGAACATTACATTCAGAACAAGTAAATTATAAAGATAAAAAAGGAAATGAATGTACAGATATTTTAGTTCGAAGTGAAATGAGATTTGTTTGGAAAGATATAGAAACAGGAGAAAAAGAAATAGTACCATGGGCACTTTTAGGACAACAAAGTGATGGTTCACAAGCATTAGGTAGTGGCTTAACTTATTCAAATAGATATTTTCTATTAAAGTATTTTAACAGTGCAACTTCAAAAGATGATCCAGATAAAATTAGAAGCGAAATGAAAAAAGAAGAAGAAAGAAAAAAAATGTCAGCAATTCAAACAAAAACAAAGAAGTTATTCGCAAAAGCAGTTACAACAATTGGTGACAAACAAAAAGTATACGAAAAACTAGGAATAAGTAGAGAAGACTTTATGAAGAAATATGAAAAAGATGATACATGTACAGAATTGTATGAACAAATGGAATTAATTTTAAAGGGGTGATAAAGAATGTTGTCACTTGAGCAAAGAGAAGAAAGAAAAAAGACAATAGGAGCATCAGAAATACATAAGTTACTTAATTTTGATAGTCAAGAGTGTCAAGATTTATGGGAATTAAAAATAGGATTACAAGATTATAAAGAACTTGATAACGACTCCATAGATGCAGGCAATATTTTAGAAGATGATGGATTAAATTATTATGCATCATCAAATAATGTTGAAATAGTAAAAAATGAAAGAATAGCAAATAAAGATGTACCTGGAATTGTTTGCAGTTATGATGCAAGAGAAGTACAAACACATATACCTATTGAAAACAAAATAATAAATGAAAAGACATTTAAAAGTTGGAAAAGAAAGACAAAAGGAAATTGTGTCTGGATGGAAGAATATTACACAATACCAACTTCTTATTATTGTCAAATACAAATACAAATAGATACTTCAAATGTTGAAGAGGGTATATTAAATGTAAACACTTTAACGGATGAAGAACAAGAAAATCCAATAATGGTTGAAATAACAGATATACATAATAAGCAATTGAAATTTTATAGAGATGAAAATGTAATAAAAGAATTAAAAAATAGAGCAGTTTATTTCTTACATTGTATGAAATATAAGAGTAGACCAAGCGAAAAAGAATATTTAGAAAAGGAAGTGTTTTAAAGATGAAATTTAAAGTAGGAGACAAAATAAGAGGAATAAGTGATGAGTATTTTATTACAAACAAGAATATGCTTTTAGGAGAAGTAACAGTTGTAGCGACAGATGAAATTGAAATAAAAGTTTTAGAACATAAAGGTAGTTCTTATGTAGGACAAGAATATGTCGCACTAGACCCAGATGGAAAATTTGAAATAGTAGATAATTTAACAATATCACAATTGCAAAGTGAAATAGATAAATTATCAAATAAAGTACAAGAAGAATATAGCAATGTAATAAGTAATAGAGATAAAGTAAATTACTTGAAAAAACAGTTAAAAGAATTAATAAAAGAATCTAAAAAAGAAGAAAATAAACCAATTCTTAATGAAGAAGAAAGAGAATACTTATTGACAGTTATTAGACCATTTAGAAATAAAATTGTTAGTATATCAAAAGAAGATTGTTGTAATGAAGATTGTTTTATAAATGTTGAATTAGAAAATGATGCTTTAATTTTCCCATATTTTAAAAAAGAAACTATGTATAAGGGAATGGAATTAGAAAAGCAATACACTTTAAAGGAGTTGGGATTAGATGAATAATAACTTTTTCTTCATAGGAAGATTAACAAGAAATCCAGAACTTAGATACACATCAAGTAATAAAGCAGTAACACAAATAGATTTAGCAGTGCAAAATGGAAAAGATGATGTAACATTTGTACCTATTACACTATTTGAAAAAATGGCAGAAAACGTATGCAAATATTGTGAAAAAGGCGATTTAATTGGTTTTCAAGGAAGCGTCAAAAATCACAATTGGGAAGACAATAAAGGTAACAAACACTATGACTATACTTTTATGGCAAATAAAATGAGTTTTTTACAAACTAAAACGAATAATCATCAAGAACCAAAACAAGCAGAAAATGTCAAAAAATCAACTGATGAACAGATTTATGCCGATTTTGGAGACTCAATTGAAATCAGTGAAGATGACATTGCTTTCTAGAGGATAAGTTATGATAGGAACACCATTACAAATAATTCAGTGGTTGTATGGAAAAGAAAAGGACAAGCAATTTGAAATAAAAGAAAAAAGAAAGAAAAGAAGTTTATCACAAAATTCATATGCTTGGCAATTAATCACTGAAATAGGGAATTTAATAGGAAAATCTAAAGAAGAAGTATACTTTGAAATGCTTAAGGCTTATGGACAAGTTAGCGAAATAAGTATGCTATCTTCAATAGATCCAAAAGGCTATTTTAAATATTATCAAATAGTATCCAAAAGGTTATTTAATAATAGAGAATTCACTATATATAGAATTTACAAAGGTAGTAGTGAGTTTGATACAAAGGAAATGACAATCTTTATAGAAGGAATAATACAAGAATGTAAACAATTAGATATTGAAACAATGACACCAAATGAAATAGCAAAATTAAATCTAATTTAGGGGGTAATAAAATGGAAATACCAAAAAAAATAAGAGAACAATTAGATAAATTATATGAAGCAGATGATAATCAAGACTATATAGTCGGATTACAAAATCAATATATACCAAAAAAAGGTAGTGTGTTTGTAATAAGACATTATCATCATATTGATAGAAATAGAAATAACAATGAATTATGGAATTTAGTACCATTAACATATAATCAACACATAATTGAAATTCATACAAAGAATAATCAAGAAGTAAAAAATTTAATATATGATTTTATGGTAGAAAGATTTCCAGAACACGAAGAACATTATAAAAAATATTTGAAAGAATGAGGAGGTAACAATGTTAAAAGTATATTTAAGTAGTGTAATAATATATTTCTTAATTTTTATGTCAGAAGGAATTATATTTAAAAAAGAATTTAATAAGGCACAAGAAATAATAAATAAGCATTTTGGTGAAGAAGTAAAAAAAGTTGGTTATCTTAAAACGACAATAAGTTATTTGTTAATTAGTTTTATACCAGTAATTAGATTAATTACATTTATAACAAAAATATGTATGACAATAGAACCAAAAAAATTCATAAAACTTATGGAAGAAAGTAAAAAAAATGAATAAGTATCATAACAAAAAGTGTACTTATAAAGATATGATATTCGATTCAAAAAAAGAAAGAGATTATTATATAGTTCTTGAAATGATGTTAAAAAATAAACAAATATCTGATTTAAGAACACAGGTAAAATTCGAATTGCAACCAAGTTTTAAATTTAAAGGAAAAACAATAAGGTCAATAAATTATATAGCAGATTTTACATATATGAAAGATGGACAACTTGTCATAGTTGATACCAAGGGTTATAGGACTGAAGTATATAAATTAAAGAAAAAAATGATGCAATTCAAGGGGTATGACATAAAGGAGATTTAATGAGGGATAAGTTAATTATAGATAAAATAACTAATGCTATATCTATACTTGATGAAATAGATAATATGATAAAAACACAATCTGAAGAACTTCAGAAAGTGGATTATAAACTATCAGATTTATATCATTTAATAGAGAACAATGAATTAAGTGATGAAGCAAGTATAAATGTAGTAAGAGAAATACATCTTTTAAGAAAAGAAAGAAGAAGTTTAAATAATGAACACGATTTAGAAGTTGTGTATCAAAATCAAAAACAAAAAATGATAGGTAATGACTCTAGACAATTTTTAGTGACTGAACTTAATAAAACTAACAAAAGATTAAATAGTGAATATAAAAACAGAGTATATACAGAAGAAGAAATAGAAAAATTGATAAGTCCTAAAAAGAAAAGAGGAAGACCTAGAAAGGAACAATAAATGGAACTAACAATTGAAGAATTAACAAAATTAAAAATAGAAAAACATTTTAAAAATATAGACAATAAAAAGTACTATAAAGTGACAATTGAAGATTTAATAGATTTAAGTATAAAAGTTGTTAAATTGATGAAAAGGGAGTTATAAATGGAATTTGAAATAGTAGATAAAAAAATAAAAATAGATGAAAACAGAAATATAAATATAAAATTGATAAATGATCATTTCGAAAACGCTAAAAGATATCAAATACCACATGCACAATTAATCATAGCAGATATACCTTATAACCTTGGGAATAAAGCGTATGCTTCTAACCCTCAATGGTATGTTGATGGTGATAATAAAAATGGTGAATCAAAATTAGCAGGTTCAAGTTTTTTCGATACAGACAATGATTTCAAAATAAATAACTTCTTTGATTTTTGCACGAGATATTTAAATAAAGAACCAAAAAAAGGTGGAGAAAGAGGAAGAAGCTCTAATGCTCCTGCGATGATAGTATTTTGTGCTTTCGAACAAATACCTATGGTTGTTGAACAAGGAAAAAAGCATGGACTTACAAAGAGTTATCCATTAGTATTTTGTAAAAACTTTTCAGCGCAGGTACTAAAGGCAAACATGAAAATAGTAAATGCTTGTGAATATGCAGTAGTTCTATATAGAGAAAAATTACCTAAATTTAATAATATAGGAATTGATGGTAAAAATCACATGATATTCAATTGGTTCGAGTGGAAAAAAGATAGTAAAGAAGTACCTAAAATTCATCCAACACAAAAACCAGTAAATGTGTTAAAAGAATTAATTAAAATTTTTACAGATGAGGGCGATGTAGTAATTGATCCGTGTTGTGGAAGTGCAAGTACTTTAAGAGCATGTGCAGAATTAAATAGAAGTTGTTACGGATTTGAAATAAAAAAGAATTTTTGCAAAGATGCAAAAGATAAAATGTTAAATAACATAGATAGACAAATATCTATATTTGAAGTGTAGGAGGAAAAATGAAAAAAATAGATTATAAAACAATAATACCAATTTTAGCAATAGTAATTATTCAAATAGTATTTGTAATAGTAGTAACAAATAAGGTTGTTGAATTAGAAAACAAAATAGACAAAATAAAACTTTTAAATGGTATGTTTTACGAAGATTTGCAAAGAACTTATGAATTTAAAGAGGAACTAAAATGATTTACATACTAGCATTTATCATAGGTTGCTTACTAATAAAAATGAGCAACCTAAATAAAATGATAAAAATATATAAAAATAATTATTTTACTACATTGAAAATTTTAGGAGAGTATGACCCTAAGTTGAAAGAATATTTAGAAAAGGAGAAATAAGAATAATGGATAAAGAAGAAATAAAAATAAAAGAGTTTGATAAAGAACAATTAGAACTATTATTAAAAGATTTACAAGATATTGACAAATTTACTGGATTTAAAGATGGAGCATTCAAATATGAATTAGGAAAATATCAAGCCAATTTATTGGTTAATTGTATTAAAAAGCAAAAAGAAGTTATTGATAGAATACTCAATGAAACAAAAGAAACAAGAGATATATTAAATAATAATCGAGATGACAATATGTTATCAAAATGTTGTTTATTATCTTATTTAGAAATTGTTGAAGATTTATTAAAAGAGGTGTCAGAATGAATAAATCAGTAATGAAATGTTGCATATGTAATAATGAAAACATAGGACAATTTATAACTATAAATAATAAAAAATATCATTTATGTTGTATAGAACAATTACAACAAGAAAACAAAACCTTAAAAGAAAATGCAGAAAATAATGACAAAGTAATTGATAAAACAATAAATGATATTGATTTAGTAATTGAATTAATAAAACAACAACCTACTGAAGACGATAGTTGGATTTTAGATAGATTAAATGCATTTAAGATTATTTTAAAAGAGGTGAAATAAATGAGTTTATATAAATTAGTAACAACCGAAAATGTTGATTTGAATTATAAAGCATTTAAAAAAGATGAATTAATTGATTGCATATTAAATTTAAGAACTACTTATTTTAGACTAAAAAAGGAAAATGAAGAAAATAAACAATTAAAAGATAATTGGAATAAATTAAAAAAATATATAAATGAAGCAAATGAAGATTTATATTGGACAAATAATTATGATGATATATTGTATATAATGCAAGAACTAGAACAAGGAAGTGATAGTAATGATAGTAATTAATTTAACTGATATTATTATTATATCTATAATTCTATTAATTATAGCAATATCTATTATAAAAATAATAATTGAAGAAATAAAAAAAATAGGTAAAAAAAATTGTTATGAATGTAAAAATTATCAATTATATGATGTTTGTAGTTGTGGAGATGGTTGTAGATATCAATGTGTAAAAAATAATAGAATTGATAGTGTTGTAAGTATGAATTGCAATGAACATTATGAAAAATGTAAAGGAAGTGATAGTAATGAATAAAGAAGAAAAATATAAAAAAGCAATTAATGAATTAGCAGATAGTTATGAACTACATTTAAAACAATGGGCAAAAAGATGCATAGATACAATAAATGAATATACAACTAATTTACAACAAGAAAATAAAATCTTAAAAGAAAATGCAGAAAATAATGACAAAGTAGTTGATAAAGTTAATTGGGAAAATATGTTGTTAAAAAAAGAAAATAAACAACTAAAAGATAATTGGAATAAGTTAAAAGAATGTCTTAAAGATGTTATGAATAGTTCTGAGGCTGATGATAAGGAATTTGTAGAAACAATTTTAGATATAATGCAAGAACTAGAGGCTAAAAAATGAGTGAATATGTAAAAACTGCTATATCACTTGTTATTAAAATTTTACAAAATAATGACAATCCAACAAGCGAAGGATTATATGAAATATTTGACATTCAAAGAGGAAATAAAAAAATAATTATAGAACATATAAAAGCAATTAAAAATATTATGGATAAAGCATTAGAAGAACTAGAAGGAAGTGATAATCAATGAGTAAAGAAGATAAAAAAACATTATTAATAGGAATACCTTTGATTGTAGCATCTCTTATTTTCGCTATCATTATTTCACAAAAGGAAAATCAACAAAGATATGAAAATTGTATTAACAATGGTGGTAAAGCAATATTACAAGAAACAGGGCATTTTGAAAGATGTATTATAGGAGATGATAAATAATGAAAATAATGTTAAGTCAACCTATGAAAGGTAAAACAAATGAAGAGATAAGAAAAGAAAGGGAACATTTAGTAAAAGAGATTGAAAGCAATGGAGATATAGTTTTAGATACTATATTTGATGAAGCACCAAAAAATGTTGATGAGGCAATATGGTTTTTATCAAAAAGTATAGAATATTTAGCACAAGCAGATGCAATAATATTTATGAAAGGTTGGGAATATGCTAGAGGTTGCAAAATAGAACATCAAATTGCTGTTGAATATGGTAAAAAAGTAATGTATGAAAATTAGGAGGTAAATAATGAAATTGGAACTTAGAGAAAATATGTATGTACGTAATTGCTATGGTAGAATTGCAAAAATAGAATATATAGAAGATAATACTGCATATTGTGATAATTGGTTATATCAAAGTTATGAAGACTATATAACATTTATAAATTTGAATGATGAAGAAGATATCAATGAAATAACAAAAGTCAGTTATAACATAGTTGATTTAATAGAGGCTGGAGATTATATTAATGGACAAGAAGTTTATTATGATGAAGAATTAGATTTTCTATATGTTCAAAGTTTTGATGGCGATGGAGAATTTTATCAAGAGAGTATTACTAAAAAATCATTTATAAATAATATAAAATCAGTCATCACACACGAGCAAATAGAACAAATAAGTTATAAAATAGAGGAGTAATGTATGAATAATGAAGAATTTATAGGAAAGATGCAAATGGTGTATTTTGGTGAAAAAAATGCATTAGAAGAATGTACGCAAGCATATTTAAAATTAAATTTAATAAAAAATGAATATGAATCAAGAATGAATAAAGTAATTAATTATATACAAGAAACTTGTTTTATAAATGAAGATGATAAAACTGAAGTGTGTGAGTATGGAGATGATCTAAATCCTAGACACATTATAAAATTATTAAAAGGGTAGTGCAAGGATAAGTATGAATGAAGAAGAAAAGAAATTAAGGGACGAACTTATAGAATTAAAGATTAAATATAGAAAATTAAAACAAAGATATGAAAAAGTATTTAATGAGTTATTAAAATATATAGAAAAATATGGAAGTGAGGATAAAAAGTGGAAGAAATGAAGTATACGATAAAAGAAGCAAATAATGAAATAAATAGATTAACAAATTTATTAAATTTATACATAGATAGAAAGAATTTACTTTTTAATGAAACACAACCAAAAGTAGCAGATCCAAATGCAGAAAGAGTAGATGGAAGCATGACAAGAGAAGAAAAGTTTTTCAAGTATGTCTATAAATGTGAAAATGAAGACATCGAATGGTGGATAGACCATTTAAATGATTATTTAATTTCATTAAGTAATTATGTAGAAAGTGAACTAAAAAGAATTGGAGAATATGAACCATTGAAGCAAAAAGTTTATGAACTAAGAAACGATAAAAAATATATACAAGAACATAGAGGAAAACCTCGTGAGTGGTGGAAAATTGCACAATTAACAGGTTATAGTGAAAGGCAATGTAGAAGAATATATTCAAAAATAACAGGAAAAAGAAATAATGAGATAGAAAATAAAAATGTCCGTTCGATGTCCGTTTGATTATGTTAAAATGGTAGCATGGGATAATACAAAGTCCCGTGCAACTCCTTTTAAATTATTGTGCTACTTTTTGTAAGTAGCATATTGAGTAAATAGTGAAGCCTGTAGTCAGGATTAAATGTCAGTTATAATTAAGCCTTTACTCGTTTAGAATTGTTGATTACATTAAGTAAACCCCTGATTATAACAAAAAGCGTATATGTAACCCTAAGGTAGTGACATTTGCACAACTATTATTTACTTGATATGGTGCTTATAAATAATAACTAGAAAGTTTTAGGACTTATAGTTCCTAGAGTATGCGTACATATAGGTAATAAAAAAGCACAAAATATAGCATAGAGAAGAATGATCTTAAGCATCCCGTGTGGACTTAAGACTTCGAGGAACTTATAAGACTATATAAATGCGAGGAAAACACATAAAATCCTGTGTTTGCAAAGAATTAATGGCTGACATGTCAAAGTTAAGTGTTGAATCTTATTTTAGAGGTGGGGGAAGCAACTAATACCCTAGGCAACGAACGAAGTTGCAAACCGAAACATACACAACTGAATTCTTTCGTTGGTAGTCAGTGAGTGATGGAGTAGGTAGATGAATAATGCTATTTGATATACGAATGTATGTAGGATAGTTTGTAATATTCATAAATTACCTTTAGTAGGTAGTTTAGAGTAGATATAAAATAATCGTCCTAGTTAAGCAAGTAATTAAAAGTGGGCAAGTTTGTAAGTCTAGAATTACATTCAACAAAACTGATAATGAAATGGTAAGAAGAGGTGTTCAACTTCTTAAATATGCTTAACTTATATCTATTCTAAAGTATCTATTAAAGATACTATAATACTATACGAACTCTGAGAGGATAAGATAGTAAATAGCATTACCTTTAACAGGTAGTGTACTGATGATATGAGTACCATTAGACCTAGTTGCTAGGATATATTGAATAATCGGCTAAAGTTAAATCGAGTATACGGAACTCTGGCTT
>UMDH01031118.1_pt1 | contig 14726 bp, 21 predicted proteins | sample 1964441 | NCBI WGS metagenome assembly UMDH01 (sample SAMEA4835989, study PRJEB28245) | human gut metagenome | biome: gut microbiome; material: fecal sample | place: Denmark | collected 2008 | reverse complement strand
ATGGGTACCTCCCGCCGATGCCGCGCGGCTCCATGTGGGGTGTGAGGGACCACAGGACAGGCGATGGGTGGAGGCGGTATATTTCGTACGGGTCGCACGGGGTGGTGTCTGACGTCATGGAGATTATGGAGGCGGGCGGCGGGAAGCGGGAGGTGCGGTTCTTTTTCCGCAGGGATGCCGAGGCGCTGCTTGGCGCGCTGTGGTGTCTGGACATGATGGGGCACGTCGGGTTCATGCCGTTCGATCCGCAGGTCTGTATGCGGCATATGATGAAGTACGGGGACTGGATGTCGCTCGACGGGAGCGTGTGCGTGTCCGATACGTTCTATTTCGTCGATGACGTGGATGTCGGGTATGGCGTCTTGTGGCATGGGCGGAATGAGTACGGTCCCACGTCACGTGTCGGGGTTACCGAGATGAATGCGTCCGCCATACGCAAGCATCCCCACTATGAGGATATCTCGTTGCCGCTGTCCATCCGGACGCCCCGGTGCAGTCCCGGCACGAAGCCTCGCCCCGGTTCGGTGATTGCGGAAATGGTCTTTACCGTCCCGCTCCATGCTGCCGCGGGGCGGAAGGAAGCTGACCTTTGGTCAATACTGTGAGGTAGAGATGAGAAGTATTAGAGAGTACATCAAGGCATCGCTGTCCGATTCGTCCCATATCTTATATACAAACACACACAGCGTGCCGCGGGGGGTTGTGGATTTCACTTTCATCCGTGCTCCCGTGAAGCGGATTGCCGACGTATTGTCGAAAGGTTTCCCGTCGGGAGAGCATGTGTATGATTTGACTCCGCGCTGGCGTGTGGCCGATTGCAGCCGTGGGGTTCCCTTTGCCCACATAAACGGGGCGCGGCGGGAGTTCCCGCCTGCGGTTGAAGCCCACGCACTCCACGGAGCCTGCGATGCTTTCGAGTTTTATATTGACGTTTCCCCTTTTATTACGACGCCGCCGGCAGAGGCTCGTTCGTCCAGCTGGCGTCGTTCTGGCGGGGGAATGGCGGTGCCGGCCTTGATGTGAACATCATGCCGGATACCTGCTTCGAGGCGTTCGTGTTTCTGGAGGGCGTGCGTAGCGCGGGGGTGTTCCCTGCGGGTGTGCTTCCCGAGGACTTTTCCCTCGGCTGGCGCTATCTGGAATACATCAGCAGGGCGAGGAGGCCGAGGTTCTCGCCGGATACGCACATGGTATGGAGAGACCGGAGCTCGCCCGAGCGGTGTGTGGAACTGTTCGGGGTGCGGGACTTCGGAAAGGCGCCTCTGCACAGGCTGTGCAGGATGCATGGCACCGGTGATGTGCTGCGGTTCGGCCTGCGGGTGGTTGAAGGCGAGGCACTTCTGGAAATCGGCATCGACAGGCGGACATCCCCCGGGGGTGCCGTGTGTACGATGTGGAATATCTTGTAAAGGAGGAACGTATGGCGGGAAACAGAAACCCGATTGTGTCGTACATGCAGTCATGTATGAAGGATATGTCGAAATTTGCCTGCGGTGTGGAGGCTGTGGCGGGTTCACCCGCAGGCAGGCACTTCATGGCCCATGCACAGCCGCCCGGACTGATGGCGGCAGTCAGGGGGTGGTGGCGGGAAATGGAGGCACGAGGCTCTTTCACGACCTGTCCGGATGGATTCGACGGTTCGGACTGGAGCATCGAGAATTATGCCGACAGCCATGTACACGATTATGTCAGGACCGTGTACGTCGACGGGTTCAGGCCCGAGCTTTTGCTGTCGGTCTGTGCCTACGGCACGGCCTTTCCCAAATCGATTGCCGCGGTCTTCGGGGTGGTGGGGAATTCCGGCGTGTGTACCGTGTTCCTCAAGCGCCATTGCTTCTTCCATGCCCTGTGGCTTTTGTACGCAATGTACGTGGAAGAAATCGTCCGGTCCCTTTTCACCGTCAATACATTCGGCCGCGTGTATCTGGAAGGGCAATCCGGTTGCCTGTCTCTCGGCAATCCCGAGCCCCGGCTGAGGTTCGCAGGCGGCCAGCCGTGCAGTTTGCTGGATTTCCCGGAGCCTGTGGTTATGTCCGTCGGGGCGGATGACTTCTACCTCCGGTCGTATGAAGGAAGCAACTCCCCCGCCCTTGCCGTTTCGATGAACTTGGATTTCCCGCTCCGTGTTCCGGCTTTCAAATCCCGCACACCGTCATTGTTCGACATTATTTAAGGAGGTTCCATGATGGCAACAGCACACGCAAGGCTCATGACTGCGGTTGACCTCACGTTGACCGCACCGCCCGAAGACCCCGCAGCCCCCATTGTCCATCAGGTCAGGGGGCCTGATGGAGAGGCGGACATGTTCGAGGTGCGGCAGGACTCTGACTTCTATCTCCAGATAAGCCGCATACATAGGGTGGTCGGGGATATCGCGGAACAGTACGTCCTGTTCGAGGCGTTCTTCCATACGGACAGGGACGTCAACATCATCAATCTGTGCGGGCTTGAAGAGTACAGTGGGAAACTGTTCATCGCAAATGCCCTCTGTTCTGTCACCAAGTCGCTGTTCCTCTTGAAGAAGATGGACTATTACCTGTCGAATCTGGCCTTGGATATGAGCACCGCCTCCGTTACGGACGGCAAATGGTCGGATACGGTGAGGCTCCGCGTCCCTTCGCAGGCCCCGTATGTCTGCTTTCCCTTGCAGCACAGGAAGCTGATATGGCGAAGTGCCGGTTTGGATGTGAATCTGTGGGATATAATATAGTTGACTAGTTTATATTTTTAACATATAAAGGAGAAACATGATGAGTGAACGCCATGAACTCGAGATGAAGGCTGAGGAGATATTCAATATGGTTTTCGCCCCGCTCGGGTGGGACCCGGATGATGATGACGAGGCGAAGGATATTGTGGACCGTGCGGTGAATGACGGCCTCATGGAGATGCCCGACCCGGACGACATGGAGAGCGCGCTTGACGAATGCGCGCAGACCGCGCAGGAAAAGATGCGGGATGACATCATCGAGCGCGTCCTCTCTGTCGAGAAGACCGTCATCAAGACGTATACCTTGGCGACGGGCGGCCCCGCCTATGGCGTGGAGATACGCTATGCCGACTGCGAGGGACACGGCGAGGTGGATGAGGTCCTGTTCTGGTATCAGGACTGGTTTACTGAAAAGGCTTATTATAGCGTGCCGGACGGGATGCAGGGCCTTGTGCTTGACGTGCTTGGTGTAGAGTATTGAAACCGTGCCCCCTCCGGGGGGCGCGTATTATGAAGGAGAATCAGAGATGGATAAGGAATTGAAGTACTTCGAGCGTGTCTTGGTAAACGCCCTGTCGAGCCTCAACGAAGCCTGCGAAGAGGGGCGCATACCCCGGGATGATGCGTATGTCTTTTCGCTCACGAGTATCGTCGACAATCTGAACCTCAATTCCACGGTTCCTACGCAAGGGTCGAATATCGTGGTGATAGGTATGCCCGAGGACAGGGAGGCACCCTTTCTGCTCCGGGAACGGATCACGTTCGTGGCGGCAGTCATGCATTCCGTCATTGGCTTTATGCAGACGGGATTTGAAGAGGCGAAAGCCTCCCTTTCGGAGGACGACTTCCTGCTGACGGATGAGGACCTCGACGGGGACTTGAGGGAAAAGGCTATGGCGGCGTGCATGAGCATCATCTCCGCGATGGTGGAGCAATACGAAGAAGATAAAAACCAGACTTGGAACTAGAAAAAGGAGACCGGACAATGGCTGCGATAAACAACAAGACGACGGTGTTTGATGCTGGTGAGGTTTTCGGGGGCCGCAAGAGCGGGCGTCCCGTGGTAGGCTTCATGGAGCCGAACCCCTATGTTCCGGACGAGGACATCAGATATGTCATGCCCGAGTGGGCCGGTGCCATTGCGTTCTGGTTCGCGCATGTCAAAGACCCGCTTTTCGTCTTCGGACCAACCGGATGCGGCAAGACGTCGGCTGTGAAGCAGCTTGCACGCCGCATCAACTATCCCGTGTATGAGACGACCGGGCATAATCGGATGGAATTCCCGGAACTCGTCGGGCATCATGCCGTCATCGACGGCAATATGCGTTTCGAATACGGCCCGCTCACGCAGGCCATGAAGTATGGCGGCATCTTCCTTTTGAACGAGGTCGACCTGCTTTCGCCTGATGCGATGGCCGGGATGAACTCCATCCTTGACGGCTCGCCTCTCTGCATTGCGGAGAACGGCGGGGAAATCATCAAGCCCCATCCGTTGTTCCGCTTCGTGGCCACGGCCAATTCGAACGGCACGGGCGACGAGACGGGGCTGTATCAGGGAGTCCTGCGGATGAATGCCGCCGCAGCGGACCGGTTCTTTATGGTCAAGGCCGACTACATGTCGGAAACCACGGAGACTGCGATGCTTAGAAAAGCCTGCCCGCAGCTTGACGACGAGGAAGTGGTGAAGTGCGCGTCCTTTGCGCAGTCCATCCGCAAGCTCTTCGCCGGCGACGGCGACGATATCCATGTCGCACAGCTTTCCATCACCATGTCCACCCGTACGCTCCTGCGATGGGGCCTCTTCATGCAGGTCCTGAAGGAGGCGTCGGCCAATACGAACTATGATTTCTGCAAGCAGGCTCTCGACCATACCTTTGCGTTCAAGGCGTCGAGCAGTGACCGGGTGGCGATAGACGAAATCTACCAACGCATTTTCGGATAGGAGGATGTATGGACTACTTCGAGGACATCACAGGCAAGACGTTCGGAGCGCTGACGGCGCTCCGCGTCGTCCGTGTCCTTACCAGACAGGGCTTGCGGCGCAACAAGTCCATCCCTGTCTGGGAATTCAGGTGCGAATGTGGCGAGCTTGTCGAGGTGCGGGTCGACAAGGTGCTGATGGAGTACGTGCAGTCATGCGGCTGCAAACAGAAGAAGATGCGATCTGATTTCGGTTCGCACAACAGGACGCACGGCTGCACGTCGTCATGGATATACCGCAGGCACAATGCTCTGCGACACGCAGCCCGGACGCGGGGCATGGATTGGGAATGGCAGGACTTCGCGTCCTTTCTCTCGTGGTTCAAACGGAAGTATCCCGGCGTCGTGGTGCAGGACAGAAAGACATTGCCGAGAGGCTATCGTTTTATCCGTGACAGCCAGATGCGGGGGTTCACCAGAGAAAACCTCAAGTTTATCGGGCCGGACGGACGGGAAGTCTATCGGCTCGACTAGGGAGTGCTGGGAATGAGAAAGTATGGGAATGCCATATCAATGGCGCTGGTGGCAAAGGCTATCTCCGCCGATTACGGCGTCACCGTGGATGTGGTGCCCGATGCGCCTACCGCCATGACGGGTACGACGCCTGACGGCAGGAAGAAGATTATCATCCCTGCCATCGAAGAGACGGATGAGAAGTATCTTACCTACCTGCGCGGATACATAGACCACGAAGCCGGGCATGTGCGCTTTACCGACGACGGGGTAGATATAAAGGGCCTCGGCCCGCTTGAACGGCATCTGTGGAACATCTTTGAAGACTGCTTCGTAGAGCGGCGTATGTCCCGCGCCTTTGCAGGATGCGGGGCGAATCTGCGGCGGCTCGTCTTGGAGATATTCGACAAGGACGACGGGCTTGAGACGGGTATGCCCGGCCTTGCCGTGAACTACTGCCTTATCCGGGCGCGTGCGGTGGACATGCCTGCGCTGATGGCGCGGGCAGAAGCGTGCGGAGAACAGCTAGATGCCGCCGTTCCCGGCCTGACCGGGCGGCTTGAGGATGCACTCGTCAATGGAGCGCGGTCGGAAAGCACGAAGGAATCGAAGGACCACGCCCTGTACGTAGCCGGGATTCTCCGGGATGCGGGCGTCGATATGCCGAGTAATGCGCCGCAGCCGGGCGAGTGGGGCGGGGATGTTTTCGCAGATGCCGTCCGGAAGGCGATTGCCGAGCAGGTCGAAGCCAGCGAAGCGCCGCAGCCTAAGAATATGGAACGGTTCACGGCGTCGAGCGCCGGGGATGGCGAGCGGGATCGTGACCAGCTCCTCGACGAGCTCACGTCCAGCGACATCTACGCGGCACGCAAGGAGACGGGTGTGCTCGACGCCAGGTTGCGTTCGCTTTTGCAGACTGTAGCGCTGAACCGGGAAGGCGGCTATCGGCGCGGGCGTCTTGACTGCAACAGGCTTCACCGTCTCGCCGTCAACAACGTGCGGGTCTTTACGTCTCGCGTGGAGAAGGTATTGCTCAATACCGAGATAGGTATGGTGGTCGACATGTCGGGCAGCATGTCGGGCGAGAAGGCGGTCGTCACTTCACGCTCGCTCTTTGCCGCCATGTCGAGCCTGCGCAAGCTTCCCGTTTCCGTGCGTTCGTTTGCTGTGGGCTTTTCGGGGAATGCCACTGTCGATATCCTCGACCCGCATGAACCTCTACGGACAAAGATGTCTATTGTTCCAAACGGAGGGACGTCATGTGGCGAGGGTGTCGTCAGAGCCTTGATGAAGTTCGTGCCCGGGTCGGACGCAAGAAAGATCCTTTTCATCCTCACCGACGGCAGGACATACAACGAGGAATATTTCAGGCTTGTCATCCAGCGGTGTGCGGCGCATGGCGTGGAGCTTTACGGCTTCGGCATCTGCGATGACGGATTGCGTGATTTCATGCCCCCGTCAAGGTGGCGGCGGGTGAATGATGTAAAAGAGCTCCCCGCCGCCATGTTCGGGATGCTCCGCCAAGCCTTCGGAGTATGACATGAGATCGAAACTGGATGTATCTACCCCCCCCAAGGCGGGGAACGAGACGATTAACAAGCTGCTCAAGATATGTGCAGAGATGGGATGTACGTTTCATAAAACGAAAAGAGGAAGTCATGTCAAGGTGCGCAATCGGAAATGGAATTCTCAGCTTGTTTTCAGCCTGTCGGACAGTCTTACGTACAGCAGCGGCAGCAATGCGCGCGCGGCGTTCCGTCGATTCCTCCGCGAACAGGGTGTTGCGAGAGCTGAAAATATGCCATAAGCTCGAACCTATGGTGCAGCAGGTGTTGCGTCATGAATGGGGCTATGACGTCGCGCATCCGTATCATGGTATGCGCGTCATGGCTATCCGGCTGATGACCGAAGAGCTTGCAGAGCTTGAGCCCCGGACGGGAACAGGCAAGGCGCTCCTCGTCTGGGGCCGGTATATCTCCATGAACAATCAAAACTACCAAAGGAGCGGACGATGAACGAGCATATGCAGCAACTGGAAATGGTCCTGACCAAGCTTGCGGCGAAGCTGAACGAGTTCAAGGGACAGCTTGCCGCCAACGATGAGAAGTGGCGGACGGTAAAGGACCTCTTCGCCAACTTCAACAATCGCCTCGTCGATGTGGAGAAGCGGCTGGAAAGCCTTCCCGTCGATCGGATGGCGGACATCGACGAACTCGATGCCGTCGTGAAGGCGATGCGCGCCGAGCTTGACGAACAGCGCAGGCAGGCGGCCGAGAAGCCGAAGCGCACCCGGTCAAAGAAGGCCGCGTCCATCATGACGAAGACCGTCGATATGGACGACGTGCAGCGCATCGAAGCCATGCAGCCCGAAGTCTACGGCAACCCCGAGCCTTTGAAGTCCATCGACTGGAAGAACATCTATGTCGAAGGTATCCATATCAATACGCCCATCATCAACCTCGTGAGGTCGACGCTTGCTTCGGGCTATGATACGGCCTACTCCGTTTCGCAGCAGACGGGTATCCCGGAAGAGGCGGCCCAGTACGTTATGGACATGAGCGAGGAAGGACTCAAGGCTATTATGGAAGCTACGGCCGTGACTGACTAGACGGAGAATGGCGGGGGCTGCGCAGCCCCCGCAAGGAGAAAGGGTATGCAAGATATTACGGCTTATACCATCATCACGGTCGTTCATCATGTCGTGTGCTGCGTGGGCTTCGGGTTCGTAGCCTTTCTCATGTACCATGACCGGGGCAATTGGGAGTTGCTGTTTGTTGGAATCCTGCTTTTTGCGTTGCTGTGCCAGAGGTCCTACACCAACAAAAAGGCGCACGTCACATGCCCCTCGTGCGGATATGAATTCGAAGTGCGGGAGTGCGAGAAATGCGAGTGATTACGCTGGACTTCGAAACGTTCTGGTCGAGCAGGGACTACACGCTTTCGAAGATGGGGCCTATCGAATACGTCCGTGACCCGCGGTTCCATGCACAGCTTCTCGGCGTGCGCGTGGACCGTGGTCCCGTCAATGTCTACGAATCCCACGAAATCCACGAAGCCCTCAAAGTCCTCGGTCTTGAAGCGCCGGGTACGGTGGTCGTGGGACATAACCTGCATGGCTTCGATGCCCTCGTACTCTCCGAGCGGTTCGGCATCCGCCCCAAGTACATGGTCGACACGCTTGCGCTTGCTCGGGCGGCGGGCATCAGCCGATTCCAGTCATGCAGCCACAAGGCCCTGTGCGATTACCTTGGCACGGGGATAAAGACGGACGGCACGGCCGTGTCCGACGGGAAGCATTGGCCGGACGACTTCACACTGGAGGAGAGGGAGACGTTCAAGCGCTACTGCGCCGACGACGTGCTGCAATGTTCGGAGAATTTCTTTATCCTCTCCCGGTATCTCACGCAGGAGGAGCTCCGCTTTGAAAGCCTTACGGCTCGCATGACGACGGAGCCCGGCATCTATGTCGACCGCCCGCTGTTGCAGCGGCACCTTGTGGAGATCGACGAGGAGACCGAAGACGCAAGACGCCAGCTCATGAGTGTCTTCCACTTCGATACGACGGAAGAATTCCTTGCCAATATCCGCTCGAAGCCCAAGTTCTGCACGATGCTGCGAAGCCTCGGCGTCGAGCCGCCTATGAAAATCTCGGAGAAGAAGACCGAGACGAAGCGCAGACAGCTCGAAGCCGCCATGTCTACGGCTCCCGACGTGCGGGAGAAGAACCTCTATGCCGGGATGCTGGCCGACCCCGAGACATATACGGTATGGGAGCCTGCCCTTGCCAAGACGAACTTCGAGTTCACACAGATGCAGGACCACCCTGACGAGCGTGTGGCGCAGCTTGTCACCGCCAGACTGGAGAATAACTCATCTATTCGTAGAAGCCGTGTAGTGCGGTTTCTGGACGTCTCTGAGGGCGGGGGCAGCATTCCGGTCATGCTTCAGTGTCACAAGGCTCACACGGGCCGTTATGGGGCGGGAACGGGGGAAGGCAAGTCGGACGCCCTGAACTTCCAGAACCTCGGCAAGCGGAACCCCAAGCTGAAAACCATCCGTAAGGCGCTCATCCCGGCACCGGGGCACGTCTTCGTAGCCTGCGACAGCAGTCAGGTCGAAGCCAGAATGCTCGCTTACGAAGCCGGTCAGGATGACCTGCTTGACGCTTTCCGGCATGGCCGCGACGCCTACGCGGAACTCGCCGAGAAGATGTCCGGCATCCCGGCGAAGACCATTCACGACGGCAACGAGTCCGGGGACCCTGAGTGCAAGAAATATAGGACGGCCGCGAAGACGGCGATCTTGTCCGCAGGCTACCAAACTGGATTCTCCAAGTATTCCCATACGTTACTGCGTATGGGAGTCAAGCTCCACGACGACGTCGACCGGCACCATGCGCTGGCAAAGGAGACGCTCTACATGTACCGGGCGGATAACCCGCGCATCGTGTCGTTCTGGAAGCGATGCCAGTCCGTCATCGAACATATGGTCGCCGGGGGCGAGGGGTCTTTTGGTGGACCCGACGATGCGCTTTTCAAGTATGGCCTCATGGAGGTCGTGCCGGGGCGACCGCCGCTCATGTCCGTCAGATTGCCGAATGGATACATGCTCCGTTATCCGAATATACGCGCCGAGCGCAATGATGCCGGACGTTGGGAGTTCGTCTATGATTCGTGGCAGGGTCGTACCATGATGCCGACGCGCATCTATGGAGGCAGCCTTACCGAGAATGTCACGCAGGCCGTGTCGTTCGTCATGCTCAAAGGACAGGCCATCGGCATGGTGACGGCTGGCGTGCCGCTCATCTGCAACATCCACGACGCATGGCTCGCTTCCGTACCGCAGGCGAGAGGCGAGGCCACTCTCAAGATTATGAAGTTCTTCATGTCTCAGCCGCCGGTGTGGGCACCTGACTTCCCCGTAGCCTGTTCCGGTGAAACCGGCTATAACTTCTCCATTGCATAGGAGGCGAATATGGATACCGACCTGAAAGAATTCGTGGCGCGCGCGATAGGCGACGCCGACAAGGACGAGATGTTGCAAATCTGTACCGCGTTTGCCGAGCTCGCCCTGTATTACAGGGAGATGTGGACGGGCGTCACCGTAGCGCCGGATGATAACGTGGCGCTTGTCGTGCGTACGATAAAGACCGCACGGGAGGGAAAGTGATGTTCGTGTTTTCTCCCTCCAACATGTCGACTTACCGCACCTGTCCGCGCAAGTTCCAAGCTCAGACCATCACGAAAGAGCTCCCGTGGCAGGCGACGGCTCAGAAGTCACGTGGCACGCTCGTCCATAACGTGGTCGAGATGGCGCTGCGCTCCGGCCTCGACGCCGTCACGAGCTGGCCGGAAGGGATCGACCTCGACTATACGCGCAACAGTATCGTCGAAGCCCGCGCAGCAGCGAGCGGCGGGAAGATTCTCATTGAGGAAGAGCTTACGCTGAACAAGACGTTCAATCCCACACCCGAGGGCTGGTGGGATAAGACGGCCTTCATCCGGGCGCGGGCCGATGCTGTGATTATCCCGGCAAGCGAAGTGCCGCCGCTCGTCGTCGACATCAAGACGGGGAAGAAGTGGGACGATGACGACTTCCAGCTTCGGGTGAACGCGCTTCTTTTGCATTTCGCAAAGAAATTCCCCGTCATCCGGTACGAGTATTGGTACGTCGACAGTGGCGAGACGTTCGGCAACACGATTGATTTCGCCCGTGGGCTAACTCCCGTACAGGACGTCATCGAGCTTATGAAGGAGATGAGCACGTCCATCAGAGATAGTTATTTCCCGTCTCAGAAGAATAAGTTCTGCAAGTGGTGCGGCTTGAGCGGTACACCCTCCTGCGGTTTGTGAGGTTCGTATGGACGAGCGATATCCCGATTACGGCTTTGGCCGAAGGCTTGACGGAACGAACAAAGGCCCCGGGTTTGCCTCGATTGATCTGCCGGACGGAAGCGTGATGACAGAGTTTGGTGCCGGGGATATGCGTTATCCGAATCCTTTCGGGGCGTTGTACCCTACAGTCTATGAGGGAATTACACCTTGGGACTTGGAGACTCTCGCCGAAGTCGCGACGTATGGGTATTCTCCGTTGCAGGAGGAGGTATTCGACCGGGCATATGAGACTGCTGCTATCCGTAGCGGGCAGGGTAAGCCGCCTTTCTGGACCGAGGGGGAACCCACGCAATCATATATTAATTATACGCCTTACTGGAGACCGTGATGAGCATGACACCGGAAGGGAAAGTCAAGGACGTTATTAAGAAACGCCTTGCCGAGGCGGGCGTCTATTTCTTTATGCCTCGCGGTACCGTCTATGGCAGGCGCGGCGTCCCGGATGTCGTGGGCTGCATGAATGGGCGATTTTTCGCTATCGAGGTGAAGTCCGGGAAGAACAAGCCTACGAAGCTCCAGTCGATGGAGCACGACGCCATACGTGCGGCAGGGGGCGTGGTGCTTGTCGTCAATGAAACGAACCTCGACACGTTCATGGACGAGCTACAGGAGCATATGGGATGAATCCATTCAAGGTGGGGGATGCCGCCGTCGTCTACCCGGACAGGGGCACTATCCTTGTGCGGGTGCCGCCGGAGGTGAAGGAGGAGCTGTCGGCCAAGGGGTTGGGAAAGAAGTTCGTGCAGGAGGGGCGTGATTGGCTTATGGTTCTGCCGTGGCACGAGGACGCCATCATGCTCATGAAGAACACGGGCATAGACATTGTGCTGGCCGCTCCGCTTGTCAGACGCAATCAGGTCGCCATCGAGGGCAAGTACGTGCCGATGGCGCACCAGTTCTACACGGCGGCGTTTATGTCCATGTATCCGAGAGGTTATATCCTGAATGACCCGAGGACAGGAAAGACCGGCAGCGTCGCCGTAGCGATGGACTACATGCAACGGTACGGCAAGGTGCAAGGTGCCTTCCTTATCATATCTACGTTGACCACGGTGCGGAGCGTATGGGAATCCACTATCCGTGAATCCATACCCGCAGCGCGTGTAGTGGTCGTGCACGGCAAGGACAGGGAGAAGCTCATCAATGAGCCGGCTGACTTCTACATCACGAACTATGATTCGTGCCGTCTGTCCGAACGGGCTTTTGTGGACGCCGTAAAGACGGGGCGTATCGGGGCGGTCGTCATCGACGAGCTCACGAATGTTGGCAACACGCAATCAAAAAGGTTCAAGGCTATCGACTCTATCTGCAACCGCACCGGGCTGGAACGTGTCTATGGCCTTACGGGAAGCCCGGGCGAAGACCCCGAAACTGTCTTCGGCATGTGCAAGATGGTCAACCGGACGCGCTTGCCCTGTACCACGAAGACTGCATGGCTCGACCGCACCACGATGCAGGTGGGCTTCGAGAGCTTCATGCGCAAGCCGAGGCCCGAGGCCCCCTATATTATCCGGAACGCCATGCAGCCCGCCGTGCGCTTTGCCAAAAAGGATATCATGGACCTCCCGCCTGTAGTCACGCAGAATCGCCAGTGCGAGATGACGGCGGTGCAGAAGCGGTTGCGGGGGGAATTCAGAGCCGAGTCCGTCGCATTGCTTGAAAGCGGAGAAGCCATCACAGCCGTCAACGGCGGAGTGCTTCTCCAGAAACTCATGCAGGTGGCGCAGGGCTTCGTTATGAACAAGGACAAGGAAGCGGTGGAAATCGACCATGCCACACGCACGGCATGTATTATCGATGCCATCGCGGAAACGGACCGCAAGGTGGTCGTCTTTTCCTGTTACAGAAAGGGTATCAGCCTGCGCGTGGAACAGATCGGGAAGGCGGGCTTTACCTGCGCATACATAGACGGGTCCGTACCGGACAAGGAGCGTACGGATATTCTGCGGCGCTTTCAATATGAAGACTCTCCGCATGTACTCGTATGCCACCCGACCACCACAGCCTACGGTGTTGAACTTTCACGGGCGGACACCATCATCTTCGACGGTCCTCCTCTGCTCGGTGGCTTCATTTACGCTCAGGCTCTTGAGCGGCTGAGTTCTCTGAAACAGGAGGCCGACAAGATAAGCGTCATCCGTGTAATGACGTTCCCGGAAGAAAAAAGATTCTTTGATGCACTTGACAAAGGAAGGGAGATGGGACAAATTATAAACACATTGTTTGAATCTATAAGTAAGGGTGAGTTATGAGCGAGAAGTTTTTCAAAGCAATCGAGTCTATGTTGCCTGCCGTCTTTTCCCGCAAGGAGCTGGAAGAACGGCTGAACGGCCTCATTACGAAGGCCACGATGTCGGCAGTGGATTCTCAGGGCAGGGGGCCGAAGTCCGAGCGCTTCGGAAACAAGATTGTGTATGTCCGGGAGGACTTCATGGAATGGTTCAGGGAGGTGTATAAGGATGGGGATGAACACGCTTCCGGCATTGATAAGCCGGTATATCGACGCAAGGCGAAGACGGCTTGAGCTGGAGGCTCAGGCGCAGGAGATAGCGGCCGGGGAGGAGCGCCCCTTGCAGGAACAGATCCTCGCACTGATGGCCGCCGACGGGGTGTCATCCCTGAAACTTGACGGCATCGGGCGAGTGGTCCGCCGCTCGAAGGGCCATTACGAAATCCGGGACACCGAGAAGCTTGCCCGCGTCATGTTGAAGAACATGTGCGTAGCCGTCCAGAACGGCCGTCCGATTACGGACGCCATGCTTCTGCAACGGCGGGTAAGCCGGGATGCTGTGGAAACGCTCTGCGATGGACGGGAACCTGCCGCACTTGAGGCGATCGGTCTTGCCTACGTGGAAAAAGATGAACTCTCAATCACAAGGAATTAGTTATGTCTCAGCTTGCACCTATTACATTTTCGTCCGTGCCTCCGGTCTTACCCTCCAACCTTGCGGCACTTGCCGAGCAGTCCTTCGCGGATGCCTTTTCTGGTTTCTCGAGCGGTCTTCGGTGGGTGCGCCATACCAACAACGGCTTCGAGTTGCGTCGGGGCGGGAGCATTGAAGACACCATCATGGTCAATGCTTTCGTCGCCGTCCTGTTGAAGATATCTCCGTACAACCACTGCACGTGGTATGAACGGGACTTCGCTCCCGGACAGGAGCCTGAACAGCCGAACCTCGTGTGGCTCGATACGCAGGGCAACGGGACGCATCCGGCGGCGCTCCCCCCTCAGTTCCGTCAGAAGGTCGTGAAGAACGGCCGCGAGGTCTGGGCATATAAGATTGCCCGTCGTACCGTGTGGGCCTTGGCAAAGATGGGGGTGAACGGCGTGGCCGATATCGACTTCGACAACCCCGTGCTTTTGGACATTTCGAGTTCGTCGCTCTTCGGTCATGCGCAGCCGCAGGCTGGTATCTTCAAGTGGAACGAACTCGCGGCTTTCTGCAAGCAGCGCAGCGGCAACGGCTTCGTCTGCTCTCCGACCATGTTCCTCACCCGCATCGTGCCCGACAATATGGCGCATACTATTGGTGTCTGGAACTTCCAGCCCATGCTGAACCAGCAGACCGGCCAGCTCGAGTATCTTCCGTATGACCTCATCGAGCAGGCGTTCACTCGGGCACAGGCACCAGATGTAGTAGAAAACGTCATGGTCAAGGAGAAGCTGACGATGGACGGCTCTGCCGTGC
>UMDH01030254.1_pt1 | contig 15090 bp, 8 predicted proteins | sample 1964441 | NCBI WGS metagenome assembly UMDH01 (sample SAMEA4835989, study PRJEB28245) | human gut metagenome | biome: gut microbiome; material: fecal sample | place: Denmark | collected 2008 | reverse complement strand
ATGGAAGATGGAACTGTCGGATGATTTCAGTAAACTGGAATTGGGCCTTCAGTGGACATTCTGGAAGGAATATGCACCCAAAGCTTTGACATTTACGGAAGGGGAAATGCAGGTGAAGGCCAAGGGACACACTCCGGCAGACGGCCGTTTGCTGTTGGTTACAGCTATGGATAAATGCTATGAAACGGAAGTCGAAGTGAGGTTGGGAAATGGAAACATCGGAGGTCTGTTGTTGTACTACAATGAAGAAGCCTACGCAGGAGTGACATCCGATGGAAAGAATTTCACGGTGTACCGGGGAGAGGAAAAGCCTCTGACGGTAGCCAATAAAATAGGTAAAAACTTTCGGGTGAAACTACTGAATCAGGGCAACCGCCTGAAAATGTCTGTCAGTGCAGATGGAAAGTCATGGGAAGTGCTTGCCCAGAATGTGGATGTTGCTCGTCTGAACCACAATGTATATAAAGAATTTTACGCTTTGCGTCCGGCTTTGTTTGCTGCTGGAAAAGGAAAAACAGGTTTCCGCAATTACCGTTATCGGAATGCTATTCCCGAAGAAAAAGACATGGGAGCTTATCTGATGGTTTTCCATCGGGATGAAACACACGGTTTGTATATGGCAGTAAGTCGTGACGGCTACACCTTTACGGCAGTCAATGAAGGAGAGCCTGTGCTGGCCGGTGACACGATAGCCCAGCAGCGAGGTATCCGTGACCCTCATATTTTCCGCGGACCGGATGGTGCCTTTTATTTAGCCATGACCGATTTGCATGTGTTCGGTTTGCGCGACGGCTATCGAAAAACGGAGTGGGAGCGCGGACCGGAATATGGCTGGGGAAATAACCGGGGACTTGTATTGATGAAATCCTGGGATTTGATTCACTGGAACCGGGCAAATATCCGTTTCGACAAGCTTTCAGCCGGATTGGGCGAAATTGGCTGTGTATGGGCACCCGAAGTGGCATACGATGACAAGAAAGGCAAGCTGATGATTTATTACACCATGCGTTTCAAGAGTGAGGCCAACAAATTGTACTATGTGTATGTAAACGATGATTTCAATAAGATAGAAAGCACGCCACAGATTTTGTTTGAGTATCCGATGGACGGTGTGTCTGCTATTGATGGAGACATTACCAAGGTAGGAGATAAATATCATTTGTTTTATGTGGCACACGATGGTGTAGGTGGTATCAAGCAGGCGGTATCCGACCGGATGAACGGTGGTTATGTGTACGATGCCCGCTGGTATGACTTTGAACCCAAAGCATGCGAAGCGCCCAACGTATGGAAAAGGATTGGAGAGGACAAGTGGGTATTGATGTATGACATTTTCAGCATTCATCCTCATAACTTTGGTTTTGCAGAAACCTCCGATTTTGTACATTTCAAGAACCTGGGCCACTTCAATGAAGGAGTCATGAAAACCACCAACTATACTTCGCCCAAGCACGGAGCGGTGATTCATCTGACAAAAGAGGAAGCTGATAATCTGGAGGAATATTGGAAGATACATCAGCGGAAGTATGATCGTGAAACATTCCTTCGCCAGTAAGGTCAGCACACCGGAAAATGAGAAATACTTGATGGTAAAAATGTAAAGTAACAATGTAACGGGAAGCCGCAGAAATGCCCTCAGAGGGTATTCCTGCGGCTTTTTTTGTCTTTCAAGACTTTATTGTTACAAAATTTATAGTTCTTGTTACCTCCTTTTTATTCTGTTTGTATATATGAGTGTACTTTTGTATACGGAAAAACAAAAAAGATATGAAAGACACTTCAGCACATATTACTGTTCAGTTCCTGACGGAGACATACACGACTTACAGGCCGCTGGTAGTTCGTTACATATATCGTAAGCTGAACGGCTGTATGGAAACGGAAGACTTGGTACAGGATGCCTTTCTCCGTTTGCTGGAATATCGTTCTATGCTTCGTCCTGAAACTGTACGTTCTTTTTTATATACCATTGTCCGTAACCTGGTGACCGATTACCTTCGTCGTCATTATAAAAAACAAGAGGTAATGGCTTGCATGTGTGAAGGGCTTTCTGCATCGGTAGAAGATATGGAAAGTGCGGTAATGGCAAAAGACTTGTCTTGTCAGGAAGAAAAACGAGTCAATCTGCTTTCTCCAAAAGTGAAAGCTGTGTATAGCATGTCGCGTTTTGAGGGAAAAACTACTTTAGAAATAGCAGAAGAGTTGAGTATTCCGAAACGTACGGTAGAGGGATATCTTCTGACTGGACGTAAGGTGGTGAGGGAGTATATGCGACAGTGCATTTGATAATTGAACAATAAATAATAACACTTAATAAACTAATGTATGAAAACAAGGACATTTCTGATTGCAGCTCTCTATTTATTGGCAGCATGTGCAAAAGATGAAGGTGCAGACGGGTCGAATCAACCGGGAAATGAAACCGGCGATGAGACACCGCAGGAAACTTCTATTTCGTTTACGGCAGATATTCCGGCTTTCGTGAAAGGTGAGTCGCGTACTACAGTAGACAATAACTGGAGTGAATTGTTGAATCCGGCGGTGGCTGTAGAAATTGACGGGGTAGTGAAAGCCTATACCGTGGATGTCAAAGGAAGCCTGACTTCTGAGGATCCTTTTTTATGGGGTGACAAAAAAGAGGTCACAGTCAATGCCTGGTATCCTTATGTGGAGGGAAGTAAAATCTCAGATGAGGCACTTACGGTAATGGCCGATCAAAGTAAGTTGGAGAATTTTGTGGGAAGTGACCAATTGGAAGTCGTTTCCGCTACGGCGACTCCTTCTTATTCGGTCTTGTCATTTTCTCATCGGGTGGCTAAACTGGTTTGTTCACTGACGGTGGAAAACGGTACGGCGGAAGGAGCTATCGTTCGGCTTTTAAACTTGAAGCAAGTGCAGGAAGGTACTTCTGTGACTGCTACTTCAGACTGGAAGGCATTGATGGTGCCACAAACTATTCCCGCAGGGCAGGATTTTGTGGAAGTAACAGTTCCAAGTATGGGAAATCTTTCTTTCGTGTCTGCTCCTGTTATGGATTTCGTGTTTGAAAGAGGGAAAGTGTACTATCTGAATATTAATGTATCGAAAGAAGGAACTACAACGGTAGAAATCTCTTCTGCTGTGGCTTGGGGAAATAGTGATACGGTTTCTGTGCCAGGTAACTCTACAGATGTGAATCCTTCACCGGGTCAACCGGGATGGGACGCTGGTGATGGCGATACGGATATGTCAGGTGAATCGTCGGAGGTGAATTCTTCATCAGATAATCCAAGTTGGGGACATAACGAAAAGGATGATGAAGAACTTGAAGCAAATGAAAATAAAAATAATGAATCTACTGATAATTAAATTAGAAGAATAGGAGTTGGTTTTAAAGGAAAAGATTGCAGACAGGATGTTTTTTTGAACAATTAAGAATATAAACAAATAAATACTATGATTATGAAAGGTTATTTTATGAAATCATCAATAGCTCTGATGGTGCTTTCAGCTGCATTGGCAAGTTGTACTCAGGACGAAATTGTACAAAACGATGTACCTACTCGTCAGGCACTAAATATAAGTGTGAATACACAGGACTTTGTTTCAGAAGCCGGAAGCCGTGCTATTACAGGTACAGGTGAAAATCGTACTACAGCATTCGTTAAAGGAGATGAAATGGGTATGTATGTCATTTCCAATGATGGAACAGTGATTTGTAACAATGAAAAATTTGTGTACGATGGTAAGGCATGGAATGCAGAAAATGAATTATACTATTGGAAAAATGCAAACTATATAGCGTATTATCCATATAATGCAGATTTGACCGCACAAAACATTACTACTATAGACGCAATTAAAACTAAATTTGCTGAATCAGATGATTTTTATACTCAAAATACGGCAGAAGCATACGAAAAGGCAGATTTGATGCTTGCTGAAGTTAACAATCCTGCGGATGAAATTATTCAATTTAATTTGGCACACCAGTTCTCTATGGTAGAGATTAATGTACCGGTACGTAAATATGTAACAAGTGATGGTTATAAGTACACGGCTCCAGTAGGAATGGCGGATGATTCTACAATAAAGATTGGAGAATCGGATGTGAAGCCTTATATGGCAGGAAAAGGTACGTTTCGTTTTATCGTTCCTTCTGGAGAAATTTCTTTGACACTGGACGGCCGTTTGGTTTATGATGAAAATGTACCTGTGTATTTCAGAAAGAGTGAAGCTGAACCTATAACTCTGAAGCCTAATAGTTGTAAAGTTTATAATGTAACTTATGATAAAATTCCAGAAACAGAGGTAGTACGTGATATAGAGGTAGGAGATTATTACTATGCAGATGGTAGTATATATCCTTATGGAAATCAAGATAAAAATGATTGTCCTGCTCCGGTTAAGAACGGATGTATTGGAATTGTATTTTCTACAACTGGTGTGAATGATACGGATGGAGTAAATACATGGAATCACGGATATGTGCTTTCTTTCAAGAATACACCTGACGTGGGTATGTGGTCTGCAGATGCTACTGTCACATTGGGTGAAAATTATTATGTAGCAGGAACTGATTTTACTACTGAAGGATCTGTTGAAGCACGTAATGCTTTTTTGGATTTAAAGAATGGATATTTAGTAACTCAGGAATTGATAAAACAAGAAAATGCATTTGCTGCTCATGAAGCAGTTGCTTATGGTGATACTTATCCAGAATTTTCGGCACCTGAGGGTTTGTCAAGTGGCTGGTATCTTCCAAGTGTTGGACAAATTTATGCTATGTTGGACAATTTGGGAGAACTTGATTTTACAACAGATAAACAGCAAGCTCATTTATTCCTTGACAAAGATGGTAGTAGAGATAGAGCGGCAAAAGAGGCTGCAAGAGATAAAGTGATAGAGAAGATTCGGAAGATAAATGCTGACTATACATTAAAGGATAGTAGAGTTTGGTTGTGCAATGAAGGGGCAAATGATAAGGCATGGGCTATTCAATGGTTTGATAATTGGGTCGGATTCCATACCGATGATAAAACCATCTCAAATAATAATCAAAAAATTGTCCGCCCTATTCTTTCTTTCTAATAAAATATAAATAAATATCTCACTCATGGTACTATAAGGAGTAGTATGAGTGAGGTATAAATTAAATAAAACAGAATCTAATAATTCACGTATGAGAAATGAATCTTTATTTTTTTCACCCAAAAGAGTGCTTTATTCAGCCGTAATGGTTTCGGCTCTTTTGTGTGGAGGAAACATACAAACCCATGCGGAAGCACTTCATGCGCAGGCTGTGATGCAGACAGTGACAGTGAAGGGACAGGTCATGGACCCTACTGGAGTACCAGTTATTGGTGCCAGTGTACTCGAAAAGGGAACTTCCAACGGGGTAATTACTGACATTGACGGTAATTTTTCATTGAAAGTATCTTCACCCAATGCGGTAGTGGTGATCTCTTATATAGGTTACAAAACGGTAGAATTGCCAGCTTCCAACACGAAAAAACTGGCTCAGGTTACCTTAAAAGAGGATGCAGAAGTGCTGGATGAAGTAGTGGTAGTAGGTTATGGCGTGCAGAAGAAAACTACGTTGACCGGTGCCATTGACCAGGTGGACAGCAAGGTACTTGAAAGCCGTGCGGTAACTAACGTCGGTTTGGCCTTGCAGGGACAGACACCAGGTTTGACGGTCACTCGTTCTTCTTCCCGTCCGGGTAATGAAGGTTTGAACTTCCAGATTCGTGGTGCTACGTCAGTCAACGGTGGCTCTCCACTGATTGTAATCGATGGAGTTCCGGCGGTAAATGCCACCTCCTTCCAAAATATGAACTCTGATGATATTGAGACCATCAGTGTGCTGAAAGACGGTGCAGCTTCTATTTACGGAGCAAAGGCTGCAAACGGTGTCATCCTGGTAACCACCAAGAAAGGTAAGGGTAAAGTTAACGTGAATTATGATTTTAATATGCGTTTTTCTACCTTGGGTGTTACTTCTTTCTCTCCGAATATGCAGCAGTATGCCACTATGTGGCTGGAGGCCAATAAGGAAGAAACCATTAAGAACTGGTGGGGGTGGTTGAATGAGGAAAACTTGCTTAAAATGCAGTCAGGTTACGAAGGTATTTATGTCATCAATCATCAGGAATGGGGCGACAAGATTTTCCTAGGTAATGCAAACCGTGTGGAAGAAATGTTTGCTACTCGTTTTTCTTATCAGCATAATTTGAGTGTGTCCGGTGCTACGGACAAGACGGATTATCGTATTTCTGCGATGTATGCCGATAACCAGGGTAACCTGGCTACAGCTTACGATGGTCAGAAACAGTTGAACTTACGTTTGAATTACGGTATTAAATTGACAAACTGGTTTAAGTTGGAAACAGCTGCCAGCATGATTAAGACAAACACATCTTCTCCTTCATGTGGTTTGGACAATACATTGTACGGAAATGAACCTCCTTTGTTCCCGGCTAAAAATCCGTATGGACAGTGGTATGCTAATTATGGACAGGTGGGTGACCGCCAGCCTGCAGCAGCTACTTCGGACGGTGGACGTGACAACAAGACGAATTTGACTACTCGCGTAGACTTGAAGGCGATTGTGGATATTTGGAAAGGTATCAGTTTCGAAGGTATGGCTTCTTTCCAGAATGAAGAGTATCGTCGTGACCGCTGGGTGACTCCTGTACAGACATACGACTGGTTTGGAAATCCGGCACGTGAAGTCGTCAACTCTACTATTCCTGTATTAATTTATCCGGAAAATCCGTTGAACATCAAGGCTGAAAATAATCCGGGCTATCTGATGGAAGCAAATAACATGCTTTATCAGTATTATTCAGCTATTCTGCGTTATAAGAATACGTTTGCCAAAGTACATAATGTATCGGCTATGTTAGGTATCAACGCGGAAAAATGGGCTTCAAAGAAGATGGCTGCGGCTCGTGAAGATTTTGAAGATTCCGGTGTATATGACTTGAATCTGGCAAGCGGACAGCAAGGTAATAGCGGAGGTAAGACACAGAATGGTACTTACTCTTATATTGCGCGTGTAAACTATGACTATAATGAAAAATATTTGCTGGAGTTGATGGGCCGTCGTGATGGTAACTCCAAGTTTGCCAAAGGCCATAAGTTCCAGAACTTTGGTTCTATGTCTGTGGGATGGGCTTTCACGAAAGAGAAATTTATGGATTTCATATCTCCGGTGTTGAGCTTTGGTAAGGTACGTTTCAATATTAGTTCTTCTGGTAATGATGCCGGTCTGGGAGACTTTGATTATGTAGCTTTGGTAGGTATGGGTTCTACTACATTGGGACAACCAGCTGCTACACAGGTGTCCAGTGGTTTTAGTGGTTTGGTAAGCTATGACCGTACGTGGGAGCGTGTCACTCAGAAAAATATCGGTGTGGATTTGAACTTCCTGGATAACCGGTTGACTACTACTTTTGAATATTTCTGGAAAGATAATAACGGTATGTTGTCACAAGTTACTTATCCTTCTTTGCTGGGTGGTACTCCGCCGAAGACAAACAGTGGACATCTGAGTGTGAAAGGATGGGAGTTGACTGTAGGCTGGCGTGACAGTTGGAAGGATTTTTCATATTATGTAAACTTTAATGTGAGCGATACGAAAAGTTTGCTGAGAGAACTGGAAGGAGCTGATTCTTATGGCGCAGGAAGAAATGGAGCGGTAAACGGATATCCACTGAATTCTTTCTTCTTGTTCCGTACGGATGGATTCTTTAAAGATCAGGCTGAAGTAGACCGTTACTATGCACTTTACAATGATGGAGGTTCGGCACTTTCAAATATCGGACAAGGCACTGCCGATGCACTTCGTCCTGGAGATACCAAGCGTCTGGATTTGAACGGTGATTACAAGATTACGGCCGACGGAAATGAAAACAGCGACTTGCAGTTTGTGGGGGATGCTAATCCGCACTATGTGTTTGGTATTAATGCTGGAATCAATTGGAAAGGTATTGATGTTAGTGCCATGTTCCAGGGAGTAGGTAAGCAGTACATCATGCGTACAGGCTGGATGGCCTATCCTTTCTATGCACAGTACACTAATCAGAATCCGATGTTCTTAGGACAGACTTGGACGGAAGATAATCCAAATGCTAAATATCCTCGTCTGACTACCCATCAGAACCGTTCACACTGGAATTATGAAAACAATGATTTTATGCTTCAGAATAATCGCTATATCCGTTTGAAATCTTTGATTGTGGGATATACGCTGCCACAGAATTGGACACGGAAAGCCAAACTGGAGAAAGTACGTATCTATTTCTCAGGTAATGACCTTTGGGAAGCAACGAGTATTGCCGATGGTTTCGACCCGGAAATGGGAGAGACCTCGAACAACAACGGTTATCCGTTTAGTCGTACCTGGTCATTTGGTGTGAATATCGGTTTTTGATGCATCAGTAAACAGTTAATTTATAAAAGGAAGTTATGAAAAAATTGACATATATAGCAGCCTGTGCTTGCATTTGGGGATTTTCTTCTTGTGCAGACATGTTTCTTGATTTGGAACCGCTGGACACGAAGACAGACGTGGTATATTTCCAGACTCCCGAACATTTCCGCGAATATGCAACAGGGCTTTACGGACAGTTATTAGGCTGGCAAAGCCGTTACGGATCTATTTTTGACCACATGGATTGCTCGTCTGACTTGTCTACTTATTTTTCGAACAATGCGGATGTGGGTTTCGGAAAGATTATGGTTGGTTCTAATGATGGGCGCTGGGATAATTGCTATGCCAATATTCGTGCGGTGAATATGTTGTTCCAGAAAGCGGAAAGTTATGCTGGTGACCAAAGCGATTTAGCCCAATCATTAGGTGAAGGATATTTTTTCCGTGCCTATTCTTATTTTTACTTGCTGAAATTTTTTGGTGGTGTACCTATTGTGAAGACGGTACTGGATGTGGATTCTCCCGAATTGAGAGCTTCACGTAACAGTCGTTATGAAGTAGTTGACCTGATATTGTCCGATTTAGATAAGGCTATTGAGTATTTACCAAGCGAACAGAACATTCCTTCTGAAGATAAAGGACGTATCAGTAAAGGTGGAGCGGAAGCTTTTAAGGCAAGAGTGTTATTGTATGAAGCTACCTGGCGTAAATATAATGGAACAAGCACTGATTTTGAAGGTTCTGCAGGTCCGCAATCTGATCAGGTCAATGCATTTTTGGAAGAGGCTATTGCGCTGTGTGATGAGGTAATGGCCGATCCTGTATATAGCTTGTGGAATTACAATAGCGTAGCTGCCATGCAAAATATGAGTAACCGTTATTTGTTCTGTATTGAAAATGAAGGAAGCAATCCTGCAGGAAAGGGGAAAGATACGAACAAGGAGTTTATTCTTTATTCAGTGTATGACCAGAAAACACGTCCGGCCAGCATTGATTTGACGCAGACACTTTGGAAACTTACACCGAGTCGTAAGTTAATCGATATGTTTGTATGTACAGATGGTTTGCCTATTGATAAATCTCCCAAGTTTCAAGGTTATCAAAAACGTGGAGATGAATTCAAAAACCGTGATTACCGTTTGAAGTCATATATAGGAACTCCAGATGCCAATACTAAACTGACAGGTGGAAATGCTGGATATACACCTTATAAGTTTACTTTGTATGGACGTAATACGACCAACAAGGATGAATATTCCAATTATCCGGTACTTCGTTTGGCTGAGGTATATTTGAATTATGCAGAAGCTGTGTATGAACGGTATGGTGAAATAACCAACGAACAATTGAATAAATCCATTAATAAGTTGCGTGGACGCGCCGGTGTAGCTTCCTTGACAAATGAACTGGTTACAGAGAATGGCTTGGACATGTTGACGGAAATTCGTCGCGAACGTACGGTAGAGTTGTACATGGAGGGTTTCAGATACGACGATTTGAAACGCTGGGGTAAGCTGGAAGAAGAGTTGAATGAGTCTCGCTGTGGTATGGTCGTAGGAGAGGCTGGTTATCCCACTGACTTTGTGAATAATGAAGGGAATGCTATTCTTTCGGAATATACTCCGAATGTATATATCTGGGGAACGGAAAAGGTAGAAACAGGAAAAGGCATGCATGCGGCAGTTGTACTGGCTGGCAAGTCGGATATTCAGGTTTCAAAGAGTGATTATCTCTGGCCAATTCCGCAACGTCAGATTGATTTGAATCCGAATTTGATTCAGAATCCGGGGTATTGATAAAATCACTAATAGAAAAAGAAATATGAAACATATTGTTAAATATAGTTTGAAATGGTGTTTGGCAATTACTTTTTCCTTGCTTTGTTTTGCTTGTGAGAAAGATGCCAATTTTAAGGAGTATGCTTATCCTGTACCGGAAATAACTGGCATCTATCCGGCTTCCGGATATGTAGGTTCCCAGGTGGCTATTTTAGGTAAAGATTTTGGAGATCAGATTGAAGCCGTCAAAGTGACCTTTGGTGGGATGGAAGCCCAGAAGATTTTTTCATGTACAGACGGGCGTATTATTGTGGAGCTGCCAGATGGGGCACAGACTGGGAAAATCGGATTAAAGGTGTGGAATCACACTGTGGAGTCGTCGGATACCTACACTGTAATACCGACTCCGGTAATCTCTTCTATTAAGTCATTGAATAGCGCAGGTGATTTATTTGCTACTGCAAATGATGAAGTTGTGATTACGGGTAATAATTTTGGAGATGCAGTAGAAAATGTGAGTGTGGTAATCAAAGGTCTGCAAAAGGATGTGCAGGCCAATGTGGTGGCTGTGACGAATGAAGAAATTAAATTCAAGCTTCCAGCTGATTACGATGAATCGGGTACGGTGGTTATTAATGTAGGTGGTTATGAAGTGGAAGGTTCTGCTTTGATTAATCCTGCTGCAACCGGTGATGTGACAGCTCTTTTCTTGAAAAACTATAAACAGCCATTCTTGCGCGGAGATGTAAGTGATGGTGAGTGGGGTACAGCCCTTTATTGGTTGGCTTCAGACGGTTTTGGCTCTTCTCTTCAGTTCCCAGAAGCTTATCCTGATGGATTGTTAGCAATATAGTCTGGTTGGGGACAAGGTAAGAAAGAAAATGCGAAATTATATCAGTTAGCGACTTTACCTCCTGGCGCTTATACATTTACATTACATGTAGTGGAAAATACTAACTCAGGAGGACGATACGGTGCTGTATTTGCTGTAGTAGAAGGTGAAGGAGTTATTCCGAATCTAAATAAAGAGCAGCAGAATGTGGAAGGTGCCAAGCAATGGACCTATAATCCGGTGCCGGCAGAAGTCCTCGGATGGAGACAGGTTACTGCTGGTTCATTCTCTGAGCCTGTAGACTATCAGTGCGAGGTCACATTGACACAGACGACTTCTGTGACCATTGGGTTTGCAACCATGATGAATGGAAGCAGCAATGTGAAAATCTCGAATATTAAGATTGAAAGGAATTGATGCTAAAAGAGTCTTATTATGAAAAAGATATATTATTTATTGTGTTTGCTTCCTCTAATGCCTCTGGTGTCGTCTTGTGACGATGAAGAAGCAGAAGTGGTATTGCTTCAGAATCCGGAAAGTCAGCCTGTTACATTGAGCAGTATAACTCCTGATTATGGATTTGTGGGTGATCAGTTTACTTTGACCGGAACAAACTTTGGAGGAGGTGTAGATTTTATTCAAGTGTTTATCGGTGAAAATGAGGCGGAAGTGCTTACTTGTACCGATACTGAAGTAAAGGTGCTCGTTCCTAAGGAAGCGACTACCGGACGTATATCTGTCCGCTTTATGGGGCAGGAAGTTAACTCGGATCTGATGTTTCGGGTAATTGGTAAGCCATCGGTAGAACAGATGAAACCTCTTTTCGGGCTGGAAGGTACGCAAAAGGCCTGGGGATTTGTAGGCAGTGAAGTAACTTTTTCTGGAAGTGAGCTGGGAGGTAGCCAGGAAGACGTAAAGGTGATTTTTAAGGGAGCCACTAACACACCGGCTGAAATTGTTTCCTGGTCGGAAGAAGAATTTAAGGTAAAAGTTCCTGAAGGTGCCGTAAGTGGAAAACTTACATTGACGGTTGGTTCACAAACTGTAAATACGCCCTACGAGTTTAGACTGGTAGAACATGCTACCGTTAGTGGAATAACTCCACAGCAGGGCTATAAAGGTTGTGAAGTGACTATTTCCGGAAAAGGTTTGGGAGATGAAACAACCAAAGGACAAACGAAAGTTTGGTTTGGAGATAAAGCTGGAACTGTATTGTCATGTGAGAATGAAAAAATAACAGTGAAAGTGCCTGGTGATTTGACAATCGGACAATCGTATGACGTAAAACTTTCTACTGCATTTGAGACCGTGGAACAGATGCTTAAGTTTAAGGTTGTGGAAGAACCTAAAGATTTTACTGGAGATATTCAATCTGGTTATTTGGCTAATCCGATTATTTTGTCGGGAACAAATATGCCTGCTACTGCAGATGCGTTGAAAGTGATGTTCGGTGATAAAGAAGGAAAAATCCTTGAATATAAGGATGGTAGTTTGCAGGTAGAAATTCCGTCTAACGCTTCAATTGGTAAGGTTAAACTTTCTTTGATAGACGCGGGAGTGGAATTTGTGGTAAATGATAAATTTGAAATAAAGGCAGCTCCAGTTATTGAATATTGTGATGTAGCGGTATTTGCCGGTGAAACGATGAAAATTACAGGTACTAACTTGTCTGCTTTGCCTGTAACAGTGATGATAGGTAACCAACAAGTTTCTTCAACTCCGTCTGATACTGAAATTACATTTACGGTTCCTGCCAATTTATCGGGTGATGTAAAAGTAATTTTAAATTTTGGTGAGAATGTTCGTCCGGCGGAATGCGAGGTAACAGTATTGCCAGCACAGATTGGTGATATTACGAACTATGTACTGGAGAATACAAGCTCTCCGTTTGCTATAGAAGGAAATGGATTGAAAGGTTGGAATACGAATAGTATATTTTATGGAAATCCGTATGTAGAAAAAGATGGCAATGTATGGATGGCTCTTAATGGTAAAAATAATACGTGGAATGGAGCTCTTTTTCAATCAACTACATTGCCTCGTGGAAGGTACCAATTTAAGGTAACAGTTGCTGAAGATGATGCGGCAGGGGGACGTGATGGAGTTGTATTTGCTGTAATGAAAGGTGAAAATACAGATTTTCCAGATTTGACTAATGCAGGTAATCGCCCTTGGTATTTCGTGAGTGAAGATGAGGTTTTAGTCTCTCAGAGTGTGAATGAAGGTGTTGCTTCTGTAATTGGTACACATACGATAGACTTAGAAATTTCAGATGCTTCTCCTGTGACGGTAGGTTTTGCTACAATGGTAGGAGATGGTAATTATCTGTATATATCAGAAATAAAAGTGGAACATATAGCAGAATAGAGAATTTATTATGAAAAGATTTTATTACATAACAGCCGCATTTGCCATCAGCCTGACTTTGTCGGGCTGTGGCGACGGCATTGATTTGCCGGATTTGAATGTGGAAACAGATTTGAATGAAATACCGTTGCCGGATGTATTGGAAGGGTTGGAAGAAATTGCATTGAAACCCGAAACAGAACCGATGAAACATGCGGAACAAGGGGTATATGCATTGCATACGAAAGATGATTTCAACCGGATTAGAGTAAATTTGAAATTAGATGAAGATCCGACTGGAAACTCTGGTGAAAGCCCTTGGAAGGAAGGATTTGCTTTGTTAAGAGATAATAAACTGGCACAGGAAACCACTACAATGAACTGTACAGCTGTAGAGACAATTATTCGTGGTGCAGGTGCAGAAAACTATATGAATGCTGCGAAAGCTGCAGCAAGAGCTTATCAACTGGCTCTTCGCTGGAAGATAGAAGGAAAAGAGGTGTATGCAGAAAAAGCAGTAGAATTGCTCAATATATGGGCAAATACGACTAAAGCCTTGGGAGGTAACTCTAATGTTTCATTGGCTGCAGGGATTTATGGACATGAATTTGCGATTGCTGGTGAAATTCTGAGAAGCTTTCCGGGATGGGCTCCTGAGGATTTTAAAAAATATCAGGATTGGATGTTAACGGTATGGTATCCTGCCAACAAGGACTTCTTGGAACGTCATCATGATACAAACGATTTGCATTATTGGGCTAACTGGGGACTTTGTAATATTGCATCAACGATGGCTATTGGTATTCTTACAGATCGTCGGGACATCTACAATGAAGCTGTAACCCATTTTCAGGTGGGTGAAACCAATGGACGTATTACACGTGCCATTTATTATGAGTTCCCCGGAACAAACTTTGCTCAGTTACAGGAGAGTGGGCGTGACCAGGGACATACGCTGATGTGTGTAGGTTTATTAGGAACTATTTGCCAATTAGCATATTGTCAGGGAGATGATTTCTTTGCTTATAAAGATAATCTTTTCCTGAAGGCTTGTGAATATGCTTCTGCTTATAATTATGCAATGAAGAGTGACTTGCCGTTTATGACCTATGTCTGGCAGCAGAATAATCAGTGGGGTGGTATTTCACCGGTGACCCAGAGTGTAATGGGTGAAGGGGGACGTGGAGGTACCCGTCCAATTATGGCATTGCCTTACTATCACTATTCGAAAATTAAAAACTTGGATGCTGATTTGACGCAGTATACAAAAATTGGATGTGACAGATTATTTCCAGAAGGTGGAGGTGATAATTATGGTACAGCAAGTGGTGGATATGATGCACTTGGGTTTGGTACTTTGATGTATGCACGTTAAAGGTAAGACTTATGAAAAGTTTATTGCTTAGATATTTATTTTTGTGTTGTCTGTGCTGCTTCTTTCAAGGGGGATTTGCTGCGGGAACGGTAGTATCGTGGCAAGCTCCTAAAGGAGCAGGGCTGAACAATGATTTTACAGTCAAAGTCCGTCCGGAAGGAAAAAGTAAGTGGGTGCTTGTGCCCACTTACCTGGTGAAGGTGGATGAGGTGCGTGAGACGAAGCACCATGTGGAACATGCTTCCATGGCTACCTTTGATTTTTCGGAAAAGGTGGAAATTGCAGTGACGTATAATAAAGGAAAGATTGATTCGGCTCGTGTACGTCCGTTGTCATACGATAT
>UMDH01003418.1_pt1 | contig 15686 bp, 7 predicted proteins | sample 1964441 | NCBI WGS metagenome assembly UMDH01 (sample SAMEA4835989, study PRJEB28245) | human gut metagenome | biome: gut microbiome; material: fecal sample | place: Denmark | collected 2008 | reverse complement strand
CACACGCTTGAGGCCGAACGCCTGCTTGAGCTCACCCTCGATTTCCTCTTGGGTGAGATATTCATTCCTGTTGTCGCTGCAAAGGCATTCTGAGGTGGCCATAAGGGTGCCGGCCCCGTCGGTGTCGATGCTGCCCCCTTCCAGGACGAACGGACGCATATCCACGCACATCACCTCGTCGGCGAATGCCCTGTCAAAGAATATCTTCTTGGTGATTCCGTTGTCGAAATTCGAGGCGAACTTGAGGCCCCAGCCGTTGAACACGAAGTCGTAAAGGTACTTCTCCCCATTGTCGCCATAAACCGCGATTCCGCCGTGGTCGCGCGCCCAGGTGTCGTTGATGGGGCATTCCTGAAACTGGATCTTGGAAGTGTCCACGCCAATCTCGTTCAGCCTAACCGTGGCGGCCTCGATGTTGGCCGTCACCAGCAGCACCTTCTCGAAGCGCAGTATCGCGGAGATGATCCGTCCATAGCATTCCTGCACCTTCTCCAGTTCGTACCAAGGTGTCGTCTCGTCAGGCCAGGTGAGCATCACCCCGCTCTGTCTCTCCCATTCAGCAGGCAGTCTCATAATCATTACAGTTTATTATCTGCAAAAATAGTAAATATATGCCGATAAGTAGTAATCTTAAGGGCGATGGGTTTACGATGGAGTTTACTGTGCATTGTCGAATATGAACGTGATGGTTGTATTATTAACGATGTTTACGTATCTGTAAAAGCGATATTCACAATTTGACAGTCACAGTATGCCGAATTACAATCACAACAACTCCATTTGTGCGATCCATATGCACTGATGTCTTAGTGTATCGGTTATGTTAATGACCAGACGAGTATAAACAGGCAATATTGCACTTATCTGTAGACTTAGGAAATCAAGTGAAGTGATATAATCCTAAAGAATATTCTTTTTCTGCAAGATTATAAATATCTTTGTGTATAGTACTATATGGTGATAATAATGGAGAATAGGAGCCAGCTGATAATATGGATTGCCGAAAAGAAGAAAAACAAGCTGATTGTCGTCATGGCAATTAGAGGATAGTATGTTTAGATGAATAATTTAATGACAAGCAATATTCAAAGAGCTCAATTACAAGCTCAGATATGGAAAATAGCTAATGAAGTGCGCGGTGCTGTTGACGGGTGGGACTTTAAACAGTTCGTGCTGGGGACATTGTTCTACCGCTTTATCAGTGAAAATTTTACGAGCTATATTGAGGGTGGAGATGCAAATGTTGATTATGCAAATCTTTCTGATGGTATAATTACTCCAGAGATAAAGGATGATGCGGTAAAGACTAAGGGATATTTTATCTATCCGAGTCAACTTTTTGTGAATATAGCGAAAACAGCTAAGAACAATCCGAATTTAAATACGGATCTGAAGGCTATATTTACTGCGATTGAGGGATCTGCTGTTGGTTATGATTCAGAAATTGATATCAAAGGGCTGTTTGCGGATTTTGATACGACAAGTACTCGATTAGGTAATACAGTCGAGGAAAAGAACAGCCGTTTAGTGGCTGTAATAAAAGGTGTTGAGGGATTGAATTTCGGGGATTTTGAGGACAATCACATTGATTTGTTCGGCGATGCATATGAGTTTCTGATACATAACTATGCGGCAAATGCGGGAAAGTCTGGAGGGGAGTTCTTTACTCCTCAATGCGTGTCAAAGCTAATAGCACGCCTTGCTGTACATAATCAGAACACTATCAATAAAATTTATGATCCGGCGGCTGGTTCCGGTTCATTGCTGTTACAGGCTAAGAAGCAATTTGATGAACATATCATTGAGGATGGATTTTATGGGCAAGAGATTAACCATACCACCTACAATCTGGCGCGTATGAATATGTTCTTGCACAACATCAATTACGACAAGTTTAACATAGCATTGGGTAACACTCTCTTGAACCCTCAGTTCGGTGACGACAAACCATTTGACGCAATTGTGTCGAACCCTCCTTATTCTGTAAATTGGATTGGTTCTGATGACCAGACATTGATTAACGATGAGCGTTTTGCTCCGGCAGGCGTGTTGGCGCCAAAGTCTAAGGCGGATTTTGCCTTTGTGCTCCACTCCTTGAACTATCTCTCAAGCAAGGGACGTGCTGCTATAGTATGCTTCCCGGGCATATTCTACCGTGGCGGTGCCGAGCAGAAAATCAGAAAATATCTGGTTGACAATAATTTTGTGGAAACCATCATTGCGCTGGCTCCGAACCTTTTCTATGGAACGACAATCGCTGTAAACATTTTGGTCTTATCCAAGCATAAGTCAGATACAAGAACCCAATTTGTTGATGCCACCGGCATCGAGTTCTTTAGAAAAGAGACAAACAATAATGTCCTCGATGATGATCACATAAACAAAATTCTGAATATTTTCGATTGTAAAGAAGACATAGAGGGAATAGCAAAGTCTGTTGACAATAAACAGATTGCTGAGAATGATTACAACCTTTCCGTAAGCAGTTATGTTGAGGCGAAAGAAATTAAGCATGAGACCAATATTAAGGAGCTTAACGAGCGTATTCGCTGTATTGTAGCGAGAGAGAATGAGTTGAGGGCAGAGATAGACAGAATTATTATGGAGCTGGAGGAATAACTATGAATGAGAACTCGGAAAAGAATAAAAGCAGTATAATTGCCGACATCAAAAACCTTATTGAACAAGGCCGAAAAGAGGCATATTCTTCAGTCGGCAGCATCATGGTAGAGACCTATTGGCAGATAGGGAAACGCATCGTGGAGGAAGAGCAGTGGGGGCAAGAACGGGCTGCGTATGGCAATCAACTCATTGACAGACTATCGGAGCGACTAACCCATGATTATGGCGAAGGCTTTTCGGCTCGTTATCTTAGGGCATTTCGCAAATTTTATGTTACGGTCCCTAACTATGAGATTTGGAAATCGCGATTTCCAAATCTTCAATGGACTCACATTTTCCGAACCTTGCGTGTAGGCGATGAGACTGCTATACGTTGGTATTTGGAAACTGCGTCCCAAGAAATGTGGAGTGTAAGAACTCTTGACAGAAATATCAGCACACAATATTATGAGCGACATTTCACTCAGCCACAACTGCCAATGACCGAAAAACAGCCCAAACAACCGGAACTTTTGAAGAATCCGATCGTGGCTGAATTTTTAGGATTCAAACAAGACAATAGCTTTTCGGAAAAAGAACTCGAAACGGCTATCATAGACCACCTTCAAGACTTTCTTATGGAACTGGGACGAGGTTTTGCTTTTATCAAGCGCCAACAAATGATAAAAACCGATGCTCAAGATTATTTTATTGACTTGGTTTTCTATAATGTAATCCTCAAATGCTATGTGTTGGTTGATTTGAAAATAGGCAAAATAACCCATCAGGATGTAGGGCAGATGGATATGTATCGTCGTATGTATGATGAGTTGAAGAGGACGGATGGGGATAACCCCACAATAGGGATTGTGCTCTGTTCAGATACGGATTCTGATATAGCGAAATATTCCATACTAAATGGCAATGAACAACTATTTGCCGCGAAATACTTGCCATTTCTTCCTACAGAAGAGGAACTTCGCATAGAAATTGAGCGTCAGAAAGAAATTTATTTGCTGCAACAGCGAAAGGAGGTCTGATTATGAGCAGATTGAATGAATTGATAAAAAAATACTGCCCTAATGGTGTGGAATATAAGCCATTAGGAATGGTGGCAGTGATAAAGAACGGTAAAGACTATAAGCATTTAGACTCTGGCAACATCCCTGTTTATGGCTCGGGAGGAATAATGACATATGTAAATGCTTCTGTCTATAACGAACCGACTGTTTTGATACCCCGTAAGGGTTCTCTGGATAAATTGTATTATGTTGATACTCCTTTCTGGAATGTTGATACTATTTTCTATACAGAAGTAGATACCAAACAAATTCTCGTAAAGTTCTTGTATTATGTGCTGGCTAAACAACATTTGGAACGATTGAATAAAGCTGGAGGAGTACCAAGTCTGACGCAGACCGTCTTGAATAAAGTGATGATTCCAGTGCCACCGATAGAAGTGCAGAGAGAAATTGTCAAGATCCTTGACAATTTCTCAGAGCTACAAGCAGAGCTACAAGCAGAGCTACAAGCACGGCAGGAACAATATGAGTATTATAGGAATAAGTTGTTGTTATTTAATGGGATAGGGGGGGTGGCAATGGATGAAATTATGTCTATTTCGAGAGGATCCTCACCAAGACCAATACAAAATTTTCTGACGAATGATGAAGACGGAATCCCTTGGATAAAAATCGGTGATGTGTCTCCAAACTCAAAGTATATTTTATCGACTAAAGAAAAAATAACAAAAGATGGTGCGGCTAAATCCAGACATCTTAAAAAAGGAGACTTCATCTTATCTAATTCAATGAGTTTTGGACGACCATATATTTTGAAGATAGATGGATGTATTCACGATGGTTGGATTTCATTGTGTGGGTTTGAGGAACACCTTGACTCTGATTTCTTGTATCATGTGTTAAGGAGTAAGCCAGTCCAAGCATTCTGGATGGCTAAAGCAAATAGTGGCGGCGCCGTGTCCAATTTAAATTCAGATATTGTTAGAAGCACTACTATACCAGTACCTCCACTATCGGAGCAGAAGCGCATTGCCACAATCCTCGACAAGTTCGATGCATTGGTAAATGACCTCTCTCAAGGCTTGCCGGCAGAAATCGCAGCGGTACAGGAACAATATGAATACTACAGAAATAAACTTCTGTCATTTCCGGAATATAAATTAAGCGCTTGATATGGGGAAAACACTAAAAGAAATAGCTCAGACGCTTAAAGACACCAATAAAAAGGTTCAGTTGATATATGCCTTTAATGGTGTTGGAAAAACTCGCCTTTCTCGCGAGTTTAAGGAGTTAGTTGTGTCCAAAAAGGAAGGAGAAGAGCAGGATGAAGAAAAGCCTATAAAAATTCTATATTACAATGCTTTCACTGAAGACTTATTTTATTGGGACAATGATTTGGACGAAGACAAAAATCGAAAATTAATCATACATCCAAATAACTTTACGGATTGGATATTCAAAGATCAAGGTCAGGAAGCTAATATTATTGCGCATTTTCAGCATTATACGAATGACAAGTTGACACCATCATTCAATCAGGAGTATACGCGCAAGGATGCTGATAACAGAGATGTTATTGTTAGGGCTTTCTCGGAAATAAAATTTTCTTTGGAACGTGGAAATGCGGAGAAAATAGATAACATCAAGATTTCAAAAGGAGAAGAAAGTTGTCTGATCTGGTGCGTATTTTATAGTTTGCTTAAGTTGGTGGTCGATACATTGAACGAACCAGAGCCGGCAAATCGTGATACTAATCAATTTGATGAATTGGAATATATATTTATCGATGATCCTGTTAGTTCGTTAGATGAAAACCATCTGATAGAGTTGGCAGTAAATATCTCAGAACTTATAAGGTCGAGCCAGTCTGATTTAAAATTTATTATTACAACACACAATCCATTGTTCTATAATGTGCTGTATAATGAGTTGAATAATGCTGATAAAGAATCAGATAATAAAACAAAGAAATCTATAAAAAAACGATTGGAAAAATTAGATGATGGTACGTTTCTACTACACGATTCTAATGATTCTCCTTTCTCTTATCACCTATTTCTTTTGTCTGAACTTGAAAAAGCAATACAGTCTGGAGATGTGAAGAAATATCACTATAATTTTTTACGTCAAATATTAGAGAAGACATCAACGTTTCTTGGATACAAGAAATGGAGAGAGTTATTGTCTTTATTACCAGACAATTCACACGAAGCATATTATAATCGTATAATTAATCTTTGCAGTCACGGGAAGCATTCTGGTGAGGAAACGTCATTTATTGATGATAACGATAAAAGGGTTTTAGGGTATCTTGTGCGTGAAATAAAGAATATATACCATTTCAGAGACGAACAAATTAATAACATAGGCGAAGATGGCACAGTATAATACTATAGCTGAATCAAATAATTTCATAGTACTTGATAAATATGATAAGCACCACATCCTTGATGAGTCCTTAGGTGTTTATCAATCAGAGGCTTCTCTTGAACGAGAGTTCATCCAAGACTTAAGGAATCAAGGCTATGAATACCTTTCCGGCTTAAATACACCGGATGCTTTGTTGGCAAATGTCAGAACACAACTCCAGAGCCTCAATGATGTCGTTTTTTCCGATAGCGAATGGAATCGTTATGTAGAGGAATATCTTGACAAGCCGGGTGATACGCTTGTCGAAAAGACGAGAAAGCTGCAGAACGACTACATTTATGATTTTGTTTTTGATGATGGCCACATAAAGAACATTTATTTAGTTGATAAACAGAACCTTTTGCGCAACAGGATGCAAGTAGTGTCACAGTTTATGCAAGAGGGAACTAATGCCAACCGTTACGATGTTACCGTTCTTGTCAATGGCTTGCCTTTGGTTCAGATTGAACTGAAGAAGCGAGGTGTGGCAATCAGAGAAGCTTTTAATCAGGTACATCGCTACTCAAAAGAGAGCTTTAATGCGGATAATTCGCTGTATAAGTATATCCAGGTCTTTGTAATATCCAATGGCACAGACAGTAGGTATTTCGCCAATACTGTGGAGCGGAGCAAGAATGGTTTTGACTTCACAATGAATTGGGCAAAGTCCGACAACACCCTTTTAAAAGACTTGAAGGATTTCACGGCTACATTCTTTCAGAAGAACACAATTCTAAATGTGATATTCACATATTCTGTGTTTGATACGAATAATACGCTGCTGATTATGAGACCCTATCAGATAGCGGCTACCGAGAGGATATTGTGGAAAATAAAAAGTTCTTATCAGGCAAGGATGTGGTCTACCCTAAACGGTGGCGGGTATATATGGCATACGACAGGCTCTGGTAAGACATTGACGAGTTTCAAAGCTGCGAGATTAGCGACACAACTTGACTTTATAGATAAGGTCTTTTTTGTTGTTGACAGGAAGGATCTTGATTACCAAACTATGAAAGAGTATCAACGCTTCTCACCGGACAGTGTCAATGGTTCTGAAAGTACGGCTGGATTGAAGCGTAACATAGATAAAGACGACAACAAAATCATTGTTACAACAATCCAGAAACTGAATAATCTGATGAAGAGTGAGGATGATTTGCCCATTTATCAGAAACATGTCGTCTTTATCTTTGATGAGGCACATCGCTCTCAATTTGGTGAGGCTCAGAGGCAGTTGAAGAAGAAATTTAAAAAGTATTACCAGTTCGGTTTTACTGGAACTCCTATTTTCCCTAAAAATGCGCTTGGCTCCGAAACGACAGCCAGTGTCTTCGGGAGAGAGTTGCATTCGTATGTCATTACTGATGCCATTCGTGACGAAAAGGTTCTGAAGTTCAAGGTTGATTACAATGATGTCCGACCTCGCTTTAAGAGTATTGAGACTGAGCAGGATGAGAAAAAACTAAGCGCAGCGGAAAATAAGTCCGCTTTGCTTCATCCTGAACGCATCAAAGAAATCTCTCAATACATATTGGACAATTTCAGAAGAAAGACTCATAGGGGAATGGGTGCAGGTACAGGGTTCAACGCTATGCTTGCTGTCAGTAGTGTGGAGGCTGCCAAGTGCTATTATGAAGAACTGAAAGATCTGCAGAAATGTTGCGATGGACCTTTGAAAATCGCGATGATATATTCATTTGCTGCCAATGAGGAACAGACCTCTATAGGTGAGATTTTGGATGAGAATTTTGAACCGGCTGCTATGAACAGCAGTGATAAAGAGTTTTTGTCCAAAGCTATCAATGACTATAATTTAATGTTTAGGACAAGTTTTGGCATTGAGAGCAAGGAATTTCAAAACTATTACCGTGATTTGTCCAAACGGGTGAAAAATAAAGAAATTGATCTGGTGATTGTTGTCGGGATGTTCCTTACTGGTTTTGACGCTCCGACTTTAAACACCTTGTTTGTTGATAAGAACCTTCGCTATCATGGTTTGATTCAAGCCTTTTCTCGTACAAACCGAATATATGATGCAACTAAGACATTCGGGAACATCGTTACTTTTAGGGATTTAGAGGCACAGACTATTGATGCCATAACTTTATTCGGAGATGGTAACACGAGAAATGTCGTATTGGAGAGAAGTTATAGAGAGTATCTGAATGGCTTTAAGGATGTGGTCTCTGGAGAGGTACGCCGAGGCTACATTGAGGTGGTAAAGGATCTGGAAGAAAGATTCCCTGATGTGGATAGAATAGAGACGGAGATGGATAAAAAGGAGTTTTCTAAACTCTTTGGAGAGTACTTGCGGATAGACAACATATTGCAGAATTATGATGAATACTCACATCTTAAAGCACTCCATACGGTAGATATGGATGATCCAGAATCCGTAGAGACATTTAAAAATACTTATTTTGTTACAGATGAAGAAATCAAGGAGATGCGTCAAGTGGAAGTACTTCCTGAACGGAAAGTTCAGGATTACAAATCCGCTTATAATGACATCAGGGATTGGTTGAGGCGTGAGAAAGAAAGTTCGGCTCTGGAAAAGTCTAAAATAGATTGGGACGATGTTGTCTTTGAGGTCGATTTGCTTAAGTCTCAGGAGATAAACTTGGACTATATCCTCGAACTGATTTTTGATCACAATAAACGAATAAAGGATAAGTCTTCATTAATAGAAGAAATACGAGGTGTAATTCGAGCAAGTTTGGGTAATAGAGCAAAGGAAAGTCTTATTGTAGATTTTATCAACGAGACAAATCTGGATACGATTTCAGATAAAGCAAGTATCATAGAATCATTCTTTGAATATGCACAATGCAGGCAGAGACAGGAGGCAGCTGATTTAATCGTATCTGAAAACTTAAATGAAGAAGAAGCAAAGCGGTACCTCACGGTTTCCTTGAAACGCGAATTTGCTAGTGAGAACGGAACTGATTTTAATGGTATTTTGCCAAAGATGAGTCCGTTGAACCCTCTGTATTTGACTAAAAAACATAAGGTGTTTCAACTGATAACCGCATTTGTCGAGAGGTTTAAGGGTATTGGAGGCAATTTATGAAGTACATTAATATTCATAAGCAGTTGCGGATTATGCTGCTCCGTAATTGATTGGAAAAATCAAACGGTGAGCCAAGGTGATCCAACGATCGAGGAATAATTGTTGGTATTTATTGGCGAGGCTTTATCAATTTCAAGAGTTGAATCTTCAGAATTGTTGGATGTCAGAGAGCATCAGATTAGAAAAGTAGTTGAGAAGTTGAGGAGCAAAAGAATATTAATGAGAGTAGGTGGTAATTCGTCGATAGGAAGCGTCAATAATAGATAGCCGATGGGTATTATCAGTAACAAATAGTGGACCATGAAATTTCGTTTGGAATCGACATACAAGCCGTCGGGGGATCAGCCGGGGGCGATCGAAGGGCTTTGCGAGGCTCTGAGTCAGGGCGTGGGGGATGTGACATTGCTGGGCGTGACAGGGTCGGGAAAGACCTTCACGATGGCGAACGTCATCGAGAGGCTCCAGAGGCCGGCGCTGATCCTAAGCCACAACAAGACGCTGGCGGCGCAGCTTTACGGAGAGTTCAAAAGCTTCTTTCCGTCCAACGCCGTTGAATATTTCGTCTCATACTACGACTATTATCAGCCTGAGGCTTATCTTCCGACAACCGACACCTACATCGAGAAGGATCTCAGCATCAACGACCAGATCGACAAACTGCGCCTCAGCGCCGCCTCGGCCTTGATGTCAGGGCGGCGGGACGTGATTGTGGTCTCCAGTGTGTCCTGTCTTTACGGCATCGGCAACCCGGAGGACTTTCACGCGCAGTCGATTCTGGTGAAACGCGGTGAGCAGCGCAGTCTCACACGGCTTCTTTACCATCTGGTTGACGCGAACTACAGTCGCACGGAGGTGGATTTCAAAAGGGGAACGTTCAGGGTTCGTGGAGACACTGTCGATGTCTTTCTCGGAGGTTCTGACGAGGCCGTGAGGATTGAGTTTTTCGGTGACGAGATTGATTCCCTTTCGCTGATCGATCCGCTGACCGGGGCGCACATTGAATCCTTGGATGAGGTTCCGATCTTCCCGGCCACGAACTTCGTGACCACGAGGGAGCGCAGCATCAAGGCCGTGAGTATGATCCAGGACGATCTCAAGAAGCAGGTCGATTACTTCAATGAGATTGGCAAGGGGTTGGAGGCCAAAAGGTTGCAGCAGAGAGTGGAGAACGACCTTGAGATGATCAAGGAGATGGGCTACTGCCCGGGCATCGAGAACTACTCCCGCTATCTGGACGGCCGTCAGCCGGGTCAGAGACCGTTCTGCCTCATCGACTATTTCCCGAAGGACTTCATCACGTTCATTGACGAGAGCCACGTCACGATTCCGCAGATCAGGGCGATGTACGGCGGCGACCACGCGCGAAAGTCTGTCCTTATTGAATATGGTTTCCGACTTCCTGCTGCCTCGGACAACCGACCTTTGACCTTCGATGAGTTCAACTCTATTACCGGTCAGAAGGTCTATGTCAGCGCCACACCGTCGGACTATGAGCTGGAACGCTCCGACGGCCTTGTGGTCGAACAGGTTGTGCGGCCTACAGGCCTGCTGGATCCTCCGATCGAGGTGCGTCCGACCAAGAATCAGGTCGATGATCTTGTCGAGGAGATCCGCAAGAGAGCCGAGAAGGACGAGAGGGTTCTCGTCACGACCCTGACCAAGAGGATGGCCGAGGAGTTGACCGACTATCTGGACAAGATCGACATCCGGGTGCGCTACATCCACTCCGATGTGGACACCGGGGAGCGTGTCGAGATCATCGAGGACTTCAAGAACGGACTCTTCGATGTTTTGGTCGGAGTGAACCTTCTGCGTGAGGGACTGGATATTCCTACAGTGTCGCTTGTGGCGATCCTGGACGCTGACAAGGAGGGCTTCCTCCGCTCGGGAAGGGCGTTGACCCAGACCGCCGGGCGAGCCGCAAGAAACGTCAACGGCCTTGTGATAATGTATGCCGACACGGTCACCGAGTCGATGGATCAGACCATCCGCGAGACCAACCGCCGCAGGACGAAGCAGATTGAATATAACAAACTCCACCACATCACCCCGAAGCAGGTTGATGTCAAAAGGAATATACTCGTGTCCGAACTCTACGGCGAGTCGGAGAAGGCAGTCAACCCTCGTGTCAAGAACGGTCCGAGCGGAAGGGTCAGCGCGGCGGATTCGGTTTCGGATCCTACATATATTCCTAATCCAAGCGAGCTTGGACGGGGTACTGTCTCCGTCGGGCTTGGGCACGATTCCAAGAGGGAAGGCAACACGGCCTATGTCGATGGCTTTGTCAAGGCTGACCTTGCCGCCGTGCTTCAGGATCCGGTGATCAGGTCGATGAGCCGGGAGCAGATCCAGAAGACCATCGCGGAGGACAAGCGCAGGATGGAGAAGTCCGCGGCTGACCTGGACTTCAGCGAGGCCGCGCGCTACCGCGACGAGATGTGGGCCCTGCAGGAATATCTGAAGGTCTGGAAGGATTGATTTGTCCGGTCACTGAGCCTGTCGAAGTGACAATTAAATCCTTGAGACCTTGGTCACGTGCTTGAGTGTCTTGATCTGGGAGATGACCTTGTCAAGCTCCATGTTGGACGGCACAGAGATTCTCATCGTGATTTCGTAGGTGCCGCTCCGCCGGTTCTCGTTGACGTTGAATGTCCTGAGCGAAGCCTTGAACGTGTTCACGATCTCGGTGATCTGACCGATCACGGAGGACTCCATGTCCGCGATGATCTTCAGCGAGCTCTGGAAACTGCCGCCGGCAGGGGAGTCAGCCCACTTTACTTTCTGGATTCTGTACGGATAGGTGCTGATCAGGCGTGCCGCGTTCGGGCAGGAGATTCTGTGGATCTTGATCCCCTCTGTCCTGGTCACGAACCCGAACACATCGTCCCCGAACACGGGATGGCAGCACTTGGACATCTTGTAGTCCAATCCCTTGAGGTCACGGGCGTTCAGCACAAGGATGTCATCCGAGGAATGCCTGTTACCCCAGTCGGACGACCTCGTTCCGATCCTTTCAGCCTCCGCCTCTCTCGCCGCCTCTATGGCCTCCGCCGCGATCCTGTCCCTGTCGAGGATGTAGTTCTTCACATCGTTCACATCGACATCCCCGTCAGCCACCGCTGCGTAGAACGAATTGAGGGTGTTATATTTCAGCCTTTTCAGCAATTCAGCGACGACATCGTCCGGAAGCTCCAGCTTCCAGTTCTTCAGGCGCCTTCCCAGAAGCTCCTTGCCTTGCGCCGCTTTCTTATATTCCTCCTCATTGAGCTCCTGCTTGATGCGGTTGCGCGCCTTGGAGGTCACGACGAAATTCAGCCAGTCAGAGGACGGCTTCTGGTTCTTGCCGGACATGATGTCCACGACATCTCCCGTCTTCAGTTTCTCCCTGATTGACACCGCCTTCCCGTTGATCCGGCCTCCGGCGCAGCGCACTCCAAGTCCTGAATGAATATTAAAGGCGAAGTCCAGCACGGTGGCTCCGGCCGGCAGGATCCTCAGCTCACCCGATGGGGTGAACACGAATATCTCCTTGGAAGGCGGCTGCGGAAGCTCGTCCGGACTGCCTTCGTGAGGATGCTCAAGGGCGTAACGCACGGATGTCAGCCATTTGTCCAGCTGCGCCTCGTGCTTGATGCCCTTGTAGGACCAGTGTGAGGCCTGTCCGTTCTCCGCCTCGTCATCCATCCTTTTTGTCCTGATCTGAACCTCAAGATAGGCACCGCTCTTGTTCTTGACCGTGATGTGCAGGGACTCGTAACCGTTCGGCTTAGGGTTCGTCACCCAGTCGCGCAGACGTTTGGTGTCGGCCTCATATTCCTCGGTCACGTATGAATAGACTTTCCAGCAGAGGTCTTTCTCCGTCTTGGCATCAGGCTCGCAGTCAATGATGAAACGGATGGCGAAGACGTCATACACCCCCTCGAACGGCACTTTCTGCTTCTGCATCTTCCTCCAGATTGAATATGCCGTCTTGGTCCTGATCTTCAGCTTGTAATGGATCCCGTCATCGGAAAGGGTCTTCTTGAGCGGCTCAATGAACTCATCGGTCAGCCTTATGCGGTCTCTTTCCGTGGCTTTCAGCTTGTTGGTGATGGCGCGGTACTGCTCCGGCTCGGCGAAACGGAAGTAGATGTCCTCCATCTCGCTCTTGATGTTGTAGAGCCCAAGTTGGTGTGCCAGAGGAATGTACAGCATCAAGGTCTCCAGAATCTTTTTCTCCCTGGAAGCCTTAGGAAACATCTCCAGATGCCTCATCACCTCCAGCCGGTCGGCGATCTTCAGGACAGTCACACGAGGGTCTGTCGAGTACTGTACTATGAGTTTTTTGTAGCTTTCGGCCTCCAGCCGGGTGTCCTTAGGCTTGATGGTCGCGATCTTGTTCAGTCCATCAACCATCTTATAGACGTCCTCCGGGAATCCGCCTTTCGGTTCCGGTCCCTGGTCTTTAGATTCCGGCCCCTGAGCCTGCCGAAGGGCCGTACCATCCAAAGGCCTTTCCGCGCGCAGATCAATCTCCGGATGCTTTCTGGTCGCCTCGTGGAGGAACACCGCCGCCACGCAGTCCGCCGGCAGACCGATCTCGTCCGCCGCGATCAGCGCCACGTTGACCGGATGCTCGATGAAGGGGTGTCCGTTGCCACGCGTCTCGTCGGCCAGCGCCGCCGAAGCTATAGCGTACGCTTTGTCGATGAGAGCCTGTCCGCCCTCATCGTACTGGGGAAATCTCTGATGAATCGTGTCCATAGCAAGTCCGTTTTACGCCCGAGGGCATCATTCCTCTCAAAAATACAAAATTTCTTCAAATAAGACACTGTTTTGCCTTCTTTGTTTGGCCCGAGGTCCGGCAAGGTGGTAAATTTGCCGGTAAATTTTCACATGAATTGGTAAATATCAGGTAGGTGCTGATATTTACCACCTTGTGTTATTTGATGTTACAAGACCCATGACTATCTTTGACGCACTTTTTCGTCCTGCGAGAATAATCAAACCCAAATATTTTATGAGAAGACAAAGAATATTCATCATGCTGTCCGCTGTGTCCCTGCTGCTTGTCGGCTGTGCGAACTACGACTCGGACATCAACCGGATTGACGAGGAGCTTGACCGGATCGAGAACACACGCATCAAGTCTCTTTCAGAGCAGATTGACCGGATCAACGTCTCGCTTCCGGAACTGGAGCAGACCGACAAGGATCTCAAGGACATGATCAAATCCTTGGAAGGCACCGCCGGCGACCTTCAGAAGGCCATCGCGGAGAACGGGACGAAGATTGAGGCTGTGAACGCGGATCTCGCGAAGGCGCTGGATGAGCTCCGGAACACTGACACCAAGGACAAGGAGGAGGTCATGGCCGCCTTGACGGCAGCCAAGGCCGAAATTATCGCAAGACTCGACGCCATGAAGACCGAGGCGGAGAAAAAGCTGGAAGCCGTGAACGGCACGATCGCGGCGCTTCAAGAGAAGGACACCCAGCTGGAGGAAAAGATCTCAGATCTTAAGGACTACGCCGATAATGTCCTCGCCGAGGCCAAGGAGCATGCCGACAAGGGAATCGCCGGCGCCAAGGATTGGGCATCGGCAACGTTCTCCACTCTAGAGAGCCAGAAGGCTATAGAGGAGGACATCGCCTCCATAAAAGGGAGCGTTGAGGGTCTGAAGGCCTCTGTGGCCGATCTTGAGAAGAGGCTCACGGAGAAATTCTCCAAGGATCTTGAGACGGCCGTCGCAGGTCTGGATTCCAAGATCTCGGAGCAGGTGACAGCACTGACTGCGGCCTACACCAACGCCATCTCTACGGCCAAGACAGAGATCGAGACAGCCTACACAGCCGCGATCAAGTCCGCGATCGAGAATCTGGAGGCATCCTTGAAGGATTGGGTCAACGAGACGCTGACTGGCTACAGCACCGTTGCGGCCACGGAGGCCGGGATCGCTGCGCTGAAGGACGATCTCGAGGGACAATTGTCCGGCCAAAAGGCATATCTTGAGGGCCTTTTGACCTCCTTGTCGAATGACATGACGAAGAACAACGCCGAATTGAAGAAACTTGTGGACGCCAACGCCAAGGCCATAGAGGCTAACAAGAAAGCCATTGAGGAGAGTGCCAAGAAGATCACTCAACTGGAGAGCGACCTCGCCGCCGCAAAGACAGAGATCAAGACCGCCTATGAAAAGGCCATCAGCGACGCTGTCAGTGCATCCGAGGGCAAGCTGACCAAGGAAATCTCAGACAGGATCGCCGAGGTGAACAAGTCGATTGATGACAAGGTGACAAAGGTTCAGAATGCCGTTGATGCCCTGACCGTCAAGGTTGCCGACCTTGAAAAGAGTGTTCAGGCCATAAGCAATGACCTCAATACCCTGAAGAACTCTGTGAAGGACCTTGAGGACAGGCTCAACGCCCGCATCCAGTCGATCTCCTACATTCCGACTTACACCGACAGGGTTGAGGAAGTGTATTTTACTGTTGGTAACATCGGCTATGTCAAGGATCTTACCCTTCAGTTCGAGGTCATGCCTCACGAGGCGGCTCAGAAAATCACTGTGGATCAGGTGTCCGGTCAGGCCGCTTACCCTCAGA
>UMDH01076002.1_pt1 | contig 15745 bp, 19 predicted proteins | sample 1964441 | NCBI WGS metagenome assembly UMDH01 (sample SAMEA4835989, study PRJEB28245) | human gut metagenome | biome: gut microbiome; material: fecal sample | place: Denmark | collected 2008 | reverse complement strand
AAAAAAAAACAACAAACAAAAAAGGCTTGAACAATGGGTAAATATAGTTTTATGAATTATTATTGTGTTCGTCGTTTGCTTGATGAGGGTGCATGTGAAAGTGATTTTGTGCAGTGTTTTGTTGATGTTGATGATACGATGTATTTATACCCTTTGAATTGTTTGACTGTGGGGAGATGTGGTGTGATGTTTCTTGGTTATGGTAGGAGGCATGAGTGTGATGGATTATCATTGTTGTAATGGTTGTAAGCGTTTTTATATGGGTGGTAGCATAGTTAAGGGGTTACGTCGTATATGTCGTATGCGTGTAGTATGGTGTTGTTTGGCCTATTAGCTCAGTGGTTAGAGCGACATCCTTATAAGATGTGCGGGCCGGGTTCAATTCCCGGATAGGCCACGGTTGTTGAGAATTGTTATTGTTATTGTTAGTGTGATATATTAGGTCATGACATGCCGTTTGGCATGTTGTGGCCTTTTTTTTTTTGTATGAGGTGTATGCATATGGATATGAGTTCTATCGTTACCCTTGTGGGTAGTGTGGGTTTCCCGATTGTCGCGTGTTGTGGGATGGCGTGGTTTATTGCCTCGACGTTCCGCGATTTTAATAATTTGATGACGAAGAACAATGTTTTGACTGAAGAGCTTATAGCCTTGCTTAAGAATGATAAGGGGGGTGATAATGTTGATGAAACGAATATGGCGTAGCATATTGGCGTGCGTATGCGCGTTGTCGTTGGTTTTTGTGCCGTCTGCATACGCGGATATGCGTGGTTTTGACGTGAGCAATTGGCAGTGTGATATCGATACGTATGCGCTCGATGCTGATTTTGTTGTGGCCGGTGCGACTTGGGGTGTTGGCGGTTTTAATAATGTCTGTTTGGTTAATGGCGTCAATCAGGCCGCGAATTATCAGCTTGGTCGTGCAGTGGATAGCGGCAAAAGTATCGGCGTGTATCATTATGCTATGGGCAATGATGCTGTTGCCGAAGCTGATTTTTTTGTGGATAACGTTGCCGGATATGTCGGGCGTGCCGTGCTTGCGCTGGATTGGGAGGCTGATGATAACCCGCAGTTTGGTAATGGGGCGTGGGTTGAGTCTTGGGTGCGGCGCGTGTATGACCGCACGCGAGTGTGGCCTGTTGTTTATACGGGGGCGTATTCGTTGGGTCAGCTAACGCCGTATGTGCGTGCGCATTGTGGCGTTTGGGTTGCGCAATATGCGTCGAACGTGCCGACTGGTTATCAGGCGGTGCCGTGGCTTTATGGCGCGTATGGTGAGGCCATGCGACAGTACACGTCTAATGGTTATGTTTCGGGTTATGGGCCGTTGGATTTAGACTATTTCCGTGGTGAGCGGTGGCAGTGGGACGCGTATGCGCTTGGTGAGCGCGATAACGGTGTTTCGGCTCCGGCTCCGGCTCCGGTGCCGGATACGGGTTGCGCGTCTACGTGTGTGACGGTCGGGCCGGGTGACACGTTGTCTGGTATTGCCGCGCGTACTGGTTTGTTGCCGTGGCAGTCGTGGCATGGGTATGAGTCTGGTAATCCCAGTGTGATATATCCCGGCGAAACCGTTTGCTATGGCGGTGGTACTGTTGCGCAGTCGAATGCGAGTGCGGCGCGCGCGTATACGGTGCAACCGGGTGATAGTTTGTGGTCTGTTTTCGGCGTTGATTGGGCGCGTGTCGCGTCGGTTAATGGTCTGTCTAACCCGAGTTTGATTTATCCGGGTCAGATTTTGCGTTACTGATAATCGTTGTCAATAATCGGCGTGTCGCTTTTGCGCGCGCCGATTTTTATGCTATAAATATATGTGTTAGCAAAAATGTTAACATAAAAACAGATACAAAGGATAATAATATGCGTAAGATTCGTAAAGTAATCGCTGATAGCGATATCAGCTATTATGACCGAAACGGCGAAATGCAAACGTTCCACACCACCGGAAACATTCGTACCGTTGAAAAAGCAGTTAAAGTGCTTATGGACGCGGGTATCGTCAACGTCCTGATTGATGATATCACCGTACACAAGATAACGTATGCAATGGACGTTGACACGTTCATCACGAATGCCGAACGAATCGTAACCGATACCGATACCGATAACGACAACGATAACGAATCTGAATTCTGATTTTGGAAGGAAACATCATGACCAAAAACAATGATCAGATGAACGACACCGCCAATGAAACCGCACATACCACTGTTGACAATTATCGTTACATTTGTACGATGGACAACAGCACTTTTGAGGGCAAACGTGCCATTGTCAACGCGCGTAACAACGCAATGTCATTGAACGCTATCGGTGACACGCCGCTAACGGTCATTGGCGCGTACACCACGCCGGGCGTGCGCTCTCAGACGGGGCAGAAGTGCGTAAACGTCTATCTTTTTGCAAGTGACGGCAATACGTATTTCAGCCAGTCGCAGGGCATTTATCGTAGCGTGTTGGATATTTATGACATGTTCCCAGACTTCAACGCGCCGGACGGTATCCCCGTGGCAGTGAAAATGACATCGCTCGGTGGTGGTCGTTCCACTAAATCGCTTGAAATCAAGTAGTTTGAAATGAGAAAAAAGCGCCATAAAATAATATGGCGCTTTTTTTATGAGGTGGTGAAAATCATGCCTAGAGCGCGTAAACAGGCAGACGTTTTAACCGCGAAACGTAAGCGCGTGGGACGCGCGATAAACAGCCTGAAAAAAAGTATCACGGACGCCATGCCCGAGAGCGAGGCAAACGCGCGACGGGATTATATTCAGCGGCTTGAATCGCAGTTGAAAAAAACATATGTCGGGCGCGTGAGCAATCGCGCCATGCGTGAAGAATTATATCAGCGCGCTAATGAAGTCGCGGATACGCTTGTGCGACAGGTGGGCGAGGTGCGCGGCGGCAAGGGCCGTACAATGGAACGCAGACGGTCGTTTAACATTTTTCGTACAGAGATGAGATTGGCGTCTAAGGGACAGCCGAGCGCCTTGGGTGAGCTCGGTCGGGAAAAAGTCAAGATTTTTTGGCGATACACACAAAACATATGGCAGAAACCTAATATACCGCCTGATAAACGTTTGGAGGCCGTGATGAAGGCATATGGCGCGGACTCGCTGAGTGAGCTTTTTGATACCATTATGGCGCGAAACGAAAAAGTGTTGCAATACGCCAAAAACATGAAAGCGCACACGGGCAAATTGGAAGATTATACGGATACCGACGGCGGTAGCCCGATATGGTTGGTAGCGGTTTCCCCTGACGTGGTACGATGAAAGCATGTAAGGATTACAGGATAGCGGCGATATTTGATACCGAAACCACGAATATTGGTGAGGGTGCCGAAACGCGCGCGTATCCGATATTGTATATTTTCAACGATATGCGGGCTACCCCGTTGGAATCGTATACGCCCGATACGGACGATGTACGTTTTTACCGGCGCACGTCCGAAGCGCTGGCGTACATTGATGATTTGATTACGTATGGGCGTGCTCATGGTTATGTGCCGATAATCGCGGCATATAATCTCATGTTTGATATGCAAACGCTTATGCTGGAATTGGCGCAATCGTATACGATTGAGGTCAATGCGCAGACCGCCACCAGCGTATACACGCTCGATTTGTGCGTTGATGGTAATGTGGTGTGCCGTTTTTGGGATACGTTTTACCTTGAAATGGGCGGCCTACGCGCTATGGGTGAGACGTGCGGCCTGCCCAAGGCGGTGGGCGATTGGGATTACACACTTGCGCGCACGCCTGAAACGCCGTTGACTGCGGAAGAATTGTTTTATGCGCGGCGCGACGTGCAAGTGATACCGCAATATCTGCAATGGCTGTTACATGCAAACCATTGGCTCACGCCTGACATGTTGGGACGCCGTGTGCTGACCAAAACCTCGCTCGTGCGTCAGATGGCGCGCCGTGAGATTGGCGGGCGGCGCGTCACGTTGCAGGGCGGCAAGAAAATCACGCTGCAACGCGCGTTTGAAACGACGTGCAATCAAGAGTTTCCGAAAAACTATGAGTCCTATGCGTTGCGTAAAGCATGTTTTCGTGGCGGTTTGACTTTTACGAGCGCTAAAACCGCTAGCGTTGTCGTTGATAACGTGGCGTCTCTTGACGTTACGTCAATGCATCATGCGTTTATCAACGGGCGGCGTTTGCCGGTTAAATTCGCGGTTGCCCCGCCGGAAATTTTGCAAATCGCGTGCAAGCGTGTCGCTGACACGCCGCTTGAAGATGTATTACGTAATTATAGTGACCCATTTCGTACGGGGTTACATGTTGCGATAGGTTTTACAAACCTTAGATTACGGGAAAACACATGTTTTGCCGATTGGGGTATTGCAATATGCCCACGTTCCAAGTTCGTGAAAACGTTGCAGGCGGACACCGATTACAGCAACAACGAACGCGCGAAAACACAGGAAAACAGTATCAGGGCGCACGGCTACGTTGATAGTGCCGTTAATCCGACGTTTGCTTTTGGAAAATTGTATCGGGCGGACGAATGCATTTTACACGTTAATGAGATTGAGCTGTGGAACGTGGCGCAGGTGTACGAGTTTGACGAAATGCATGTGTTGTACGGTGAAGCCACCACTAAAACGATTGTACCGCCCGATTACGTGACCCTACAATCTAACATGTTGTTCGCGCGTAAAACCGACGTTAAAAACCTGATTAAACACTACACCGAGGGTGTGCCGTATGCGGGTGATATACCCGAGTCGATACCCGAGGGAATCGCACGTGACGCTAGGGCGGGCACGTTGAGCATGAAATTTCTGCAATCCTATTACGGTAGCACCGTTAAGGGACAATTCAACGGAATCTATGGCACTCAGGCGCAAGACGTCATGAAAGCAGATTACCGCGTGACGGAAACCGGTGAACTGGAGGTAGATAAGGCCACGGTCTGCACGCCCGAGAATTTTGTGAAAAAGCGTCCGAAGACACCGCGCGTGCTGTACACGTATGGTATGCGAATTGTAGCCGGGTCGCGTATGCATCTGGTAATAGCCCTTATGCTGATATATCGGCGTTTCGGAAATCGTGTCACCGTCACGGGCGGCGATACAGACAGTCTTAAAATCAGTTGCGCCAATGACGTGACCGATACGGAACTGTTGGACGCGCTCGAACCATTGCACACAGCGATAGAAAACGCAATCAATCTTACTATGCGGCGCGTTCGAAACACCGCGCCCGACATGGCGTCAACGCTTGACCATATCGGCAAGTTCGAGGTTGAGGATTGTGGCGGCGCCACTCGTTACGCCGAGCACGTGGAACTGTGGAACAAGGCGCGTGTAAGTCTGGATATGTCCGGGCGCGTGCATGTCACTTGCGCGGGCTTGCCACGGCCTGACGGCGTGTACACCATTGAAGACTGTATCGAGGATATTATGTGTATGGGTCACGGTTTCGCGGAAACGGTACGTTTGGCGCTTGGTTATGATGTGTTGGTTGATTATGAGATTTGCCATACGTTGCAACGCAACCGTCCGCATGTGTGGGATAGGTACGTCGGCACCGTCACCGATTATCAAGGCATAACATATCATGTTGACGCACCCGAGGCGATAGCGTTGTATCCGTCCGGCAGATGGCTAGGGGAATCGGACAAACAGGCCAACGGCGAGAATCTTGCATACATGCGGAACGTATATAATAGGAATGTTGAGACATTGCCGCGCGAACTTGTTAAACGGGACGGCAAACCTATGATTGTGAGCATTGATGGCGAAATATTACTATGACCGGCTTAAGACACTGATTCTGCCGCGTAACGCAGACGTGAACATGATTATCGGCGCGCGTGGTTTGGGCAAAACCTACGGTGTACGAAAATACATGATAGAAGACTATTTGAAAAACGGCTATTGTTTCGTGGAAGTGACACGGTTTCGTGAGGAAAACAATGATGTCGCGGCGAACTATTTCAGTCGTATCATACAAGATAATATTTTCCCCGATTATGAATTTCGTACCACCAATAAAATAGCGGAAATTCGCAAAAAGAAAACCGGTAAAAAAGAAAACCCGTGGAAAACAATTGGGTATTTTATACCTTTGTCGTTACAACAGCAGAAGAAAAAGAGCACTTATGTTAATGTGCGCAATATCTGCATGGATGAAATTATCATAGATAACGATGATAGATATCACACATATCTGAAAAACGAATTTGAACAATTGGCGAAACTTGTAGATACCGTCACACGAGAACGCGCAGATGATACGGGATTACGCAAACCGAGAGTGTTTCTGCTGGGTAACGCTTGTGACGCTTTTAATCCCTATTTTCGGCATTATGACGTACCGTTGGAACCTGAACACGGTTTGCAATGGCTAGGCGGGAAAACATGTCTGTTCGATTATGTGCGGGATGATGAATACGCCGAGCAAAAAACAAAGAACACGGTAGCGGGGCGTATGCTGAAAAACAACGATGACGTCACTTCTAAAAACAATTTCGCGCGGTATAATACTGATTTTATCGAAAAACCGCACGGACATGCAAAGCTTACGTATGTTTTTCGATGGTTGCAAAACGAATATGGCGTGTATGTCGATTTGCGTTGCGGCTATGTTTTCATATCCTCGAAATATGATAGCGGCGCACATGTACCGTATTTCGCAATCACCCGGACGGACAACAAACTTAACTATCTTACCGCGAACATGGCTAAAGATTTGATACGTAATCTTATATCATATTATGCGCTGGGGTATCTGCGCTATGATACGGTGGAAACGCAACACGCCGTAAGTGAAATGTTAAGGAATTTTGGTATAAAATAACATACGGCATACAAAGAGATACCGCAGTGAGACCGCTAAAACATTGTCATTGACTTCCACGGTTGACTCCGCCAATGATATGGCCGTAAGGGATAAGCGCGCCGGTTGTTGCTGTGAGTCATGTCGCAAGTATGCTATTCTTAAGTCGTATCGGCCCGTATTACGCCGATACGACTTTTTTCATATATGAAAGGAAAAAACAAATGGATGACGAAACCACCGAGGAGAGGGATACCGCCGAACGTGATGACCTCACCCCCGACGAAGCGCACCGTGAAGGCGAATTCGATGACTTGCGCGACATGCTTTCACGTGTGCTTGATAAGATTGATACGATGAACGAGCGAATCGACGGCATCTACGACAATTTCACCGATTCCGTGGCGCAGATGGTCGAAAACGGCGCAACCGTCAAGGAACCCGACGATGACGCGGCTGAAGCAATCGCACAGGCGGCGGCTGAAGACTTGGAAAACCTCGATTACACGCTGTAACGGATAGGAGTAAAATATTATGGCTGTAGATAACGCTACGATTTTGGATAAAGTCCGTACCAAGGGCACCGACGATTATCAGCAACGCATACCGAGCGCGACGCAAACCGGCGTGGCGAACACCATGCGTTATCTGTTCGACCCCATGAACCGTCAATATTTGAATGATTGTGTTTGGAACATGGTGAACCGTATCGGACTCACCGTGATGGCCCAGAACGCGCCGTTTGAGAACCCGTTGGCGATTTTCAAAAAAGAGAACTTGTATTGGGGTTCGACCGTGCAGGAAATCGCCGTCAAATGGATTAAGGCGCACGGGTACAAGGATGACGCCGAAACGCTTTTGAAAATGCACCGCCCCGAGGCGTCCGTCTGGTTTTATGAGATGAACCGTCGTGACCAGTACCCCATCTCATGGACAGATGACGAATTGCGACAGGCGTTCGTGGATGATTACGGTCTGAACCGTTTCGTAGCGCAGATTATGGAGACCCCGCGCAATTCCGATAATTACGATGAAATGAACATCATGCTTGCGCTGATACGCCACTACGAACAAAACCTTGGTTTTTACAAGGTGCATCTTGACGCGGAACCGAGTGATGAAACGACCGCCAAGACGTTGCTCAAGGCGTTGCGTTCGACCGCCGGGCGTATGCAGTTCCCAAGCACCCAGTATAATGCGTTGAACGTGACCGATATTCCGGCGTATGCGAACCCTCAACAAATGGTGTTGTTGATTGAGCCGGAATATCTTGCGTCGCTTGACGTTGACGCTTTGTCCGCCGTGTTCCAGTTGGACAAAGCCGAAGTGCCGTATCGTATCGTTCAGGTGCCGAGTCTCGGCATCCCCGGCGCGGTTGCGTTGCTTGTTTCGACTGACTGGTATCAGGTACGTGACACCGTGTATGGCACTACCCAATTCTACAATCCGCAGACGGTCAGCAACACGCTATATCTTAACCATTGGGGAATCTACGGTGTGTCGCCTTTCACCCCGTGCGCGTTGTTCACGACCGACGCGGGTACCAGCATCACGGTCGTGACGCAGGCCGTGACCGGCTTCACGTTGACCCCGACCACGGGTGACGTGTCGGCGGGCGACGTGGTACCGCTCACGCCGAAGCTCACCGCCACCGTCGAACCCACCGGCACCGCTATTGAGGTTGCGCCGAACTCCGCAACTTACGAGGTGTCCGCCACGCACGCCAAGCCGGCCGGGGCGTTTGCGCTTGACGTCAACACGTTCGTTGATGACCAAGCCCGCTTGCATGTCCAGCGCGGCGGCCTCACGGCGGGCGACGTTATCACCGTGACCGGCACCGCGACTTACGTCGACCCGAACGGGAAGACCACTGAGCATAAGGCCGAGTGCACTTTCACCGTCAAATAGTCTTCATGTTAAAATGGGTGGTGTTTCACGTGAAACACCACCCATTTTCGTATAAAGAAAGATATGATATGGACTTTCCACATCTGCAAAATGCTACGACGTTTCCCGATACTGATACGCGCGTGTATGAACAGTACCGTAATGTTTTCGATTACAATGTTTGGACGCCAAACACAGTAATAAAGTTGTGCCGTGTTAATTGGTACAACGATTATCACGACGTCGTGAAATTCCAAGATGATACCGCAAGAGACGCATGGTTCGATACGCTTGACGGTTTCGCCGTCCAGCTCATGTCTAACATGTATATCGCGCGCGCCGATACGGACGGCATAAAATTGCCCGTACCGTATATGACGGCGCAACGGTATAATTACGTTGTCGTTGATTTTTCGCATGATATTGTTAATACGCCGTATCAGAAAACCGACGTGCAGACACGCTATCACTTTTTCGTCACCTCGGTACGTGCGGAAGCGCCGAACACGACAACATGCACGCTTGTGCGTGATGTATGGACGGACTATATCAACAGCACCACAATTAACGGTTTGTTGCTGTCGCGCGGTCACGCGCCGTTGACGGAAACGACACCGCAAAAACTGTTGAGTAACCCACGGGCCAACTGTCGTGATTTTACGTTGCCCGACGTTGATTATGGCAACGCGGCGACGAACATTAGAAAAAGCACGCCGATTAACTTGCAAAACGGGGCAAGATACATATGTTTGGCCGCAACTTTTTCTCCGCAACAATTGCAATCAATGAGCAATGTTCGCGGTACAGCCGTTACGGATACCAGCCCGTCATATACCAATTCTGACGAAACGGTTAACGGTTTTGTATGGGGTGCCGGGAACATAAACACGTCAAACGTAACCGGCGCGGGTACGTCATATAGCTCCATTGATAACCTCACCGCAAGCAACGTGTACATGTACGCTCTGGAATCATCCAAAGTGTCGGGTGATTATTTTGATACGATGTTTGCGTATTATCCGCATATCATGTCACAAATCGTATCTGTTTTCGTTGCCACGACAAGCATGATGTACTTCGGAACCGTCACTACGGTTAATGATGTGGCATGGCATACGGTCAGCGGTGCGCGCGCAAAACTAGCGGACATTAATCTGACAATAAATGACTTCGGCTATTCACCTGAGTACGCCAAAATAACACGACTGTACCTTGCGCCCTACGCGCACTTGGAAATATCCGACAATATCGGCAATAAAAACCGGGTGGAAATAGCTGATTGCGGCCGTCTCTCGGCGCAAGCCGTCACGTCATTAAGCTACCCGATATTACGACAACTCGCATGGCTTGACGGCGTAGGGGGTGACGGCGGCACGTCCGTAACCATCAACGCCATCAACGGTGCTAGCATTACCGCCGATGTGCCGAACGCGGACGTGCTCAAAACGCTGATATCCCACGATATCCCGACGTATGCGTTGCAACGCCGCGCAATTGACGCGCAACGCGCCACCACTTACAATGTCGCCGTAAGTCAGGCACGGCAAAACGCCATGCTGACGTATGAAAACGGCGCGCGCTCGGCTAATGTCAGTCAGGCAAACACGTATCGTAGCAGTGCGGCGGCGGTGTCGAACACCGCACGCGCGAATCAACGCGACATAGCGACAAAAAACGAGTCCAATAGTGTGCGGTCGGATAATCTCACATACTCGAACACACGCCAAAACGCTGACTTGAAGACTAGCACGGCCAAAATCAACCGTGATGTAAGTGATGATAATACACTACAGAATAAAGCTTTTGTGGAGGGCACCCAAACTCAGGCAATAACAAACGTGGCAAGTGCGATAGGCACAATGGCGGGGGCCGCGCTGGTAATCGGCACCGGAGGCGCGGCATCACCGATGGTGGCCGGTGCAATGGCAATCGGCGGCGCGGCGCTTCAGGGTTACAACACCGGTATTGCAATCACTAACAGCCAGGAACTCAACGCGACGTCTAATTATGTTGCAACTGATAAAGCGAAAACCGCAATACAGACCAACACCGAGCAAACACAACATGCCATAACACAGGCCACCGCCGTGACCAATCGTGCGAACACGCAAGCCGACCACGTTACCGAGTACAGCACAAGCGCGGCTACCGACATGACCGCCACAAGCACGGGCGCGGCCAACACTAACGCGGGCGCGTCACGTAATCTGACGGTTGACAACGCCAAACGAATCATGACGAACACGCGCGACAACACAAATGCGTCATGGCGCGACACGCTCAACCATCCAGCGCAACCAGTCGGCGCGTATGGCGGCGACAATTTCAGACAGGCCACGGGGCTTGACACCATGACCGTGAAAATAGTCACGGAGGACAACGGCGCGATAGCGGCGGCGGGAGATTACATGCTACGCTACGGGATAGCAAGCAACAAACTCTACAACAAACCGACGCTGACAACGTGCAATCATTACACGTATTGGCAGACCGCCGACATATGGACGATATGCCCATTGGCGCAAAACGAGCAATTGCAGACAATAAGAGATATTTTCAATACCGGTGTTACAATATGGAACAGGCCCGAGGAAGTCGGCGGCGACTTCGTACACGACAATCTATAAGGTGAAAAAATATGGGACGCAAACGTACACATAAAAGACCATTGACCCGCGCGGAACTGGGAGAACGCGGCGTACCGGTATGGCAACAGTCCGAGGCGCTCAACTCGCAAGCGTATTCGATGGCATATTCGCAAATGTTGAACATCGCGTTATCACGGTTCAAATGGTTGAATCTGCCCAAGACCTGCGACGCGTGGTTTCTAGAATACAATCTATTATATTTCGGTTACGCGACAATCGCGTTTCCGCATAGTAAGCCCGGCGTGTTTTTCAGCACGCAGGCGGTGACAACATCGAATTTCAACCTGTATTACAAACCGAAGAAATGGGATAGCTACGGTGTCAACGGTTGGCGTTTCCCGGTGAACAATTCAAATGGTGTTTTCATCTACGCCAACCGTGCCCGCACGCCGCTCATTCCGACCATCGAGTTTTTCGCGCATGAGATTGAAGATTTATACATGACGCGACGGCAGAATCGCTTCAACCAGAAAACACCGTTTATTTTGGAGGTTCCAGCCGGTCAGCAGACGGCGGGCATCAACGTTATCAAGCAAATCAGCGGCGGTGAAATGGCAATCATGGCGACACCCGGTTTCACCGATTCCATGAAAGCCAACGTGCTGAAAACCAACGTCGATTATATCGGCATGGAATTACAGAACGACATACAAAACACGTGGAACTCATTCTATCAAGCGCTGGGAATCAAAAACCTCCCCTTGAAAATGGAACGGCAGACCGCCGACGAAATACAGGACTACGGCGAACCGACCGACCTACGCGCGCTCAGCGAACTGGAGGAACGCCGCGCCGCCTGCGATATACTCAACACAAGATTTCAAAAATACCTCAAGGAACCGATACAAGTCGTGTGGAACGAGGACAACATCTCACGCAATTATGATTATTTGAACAACCTTGAAAGATTGGCCGGTGATGATAATGCAGAATGACATAGACAGCTACCAGCCGTGCGAATCACGCGACGAATTTCATGGCGTGATGACGTACACGTTCGGAGAACTACTTGACGTGCCGGGTGGTGTTGACTGGGATAATGCCGCGTGGTCATGGCGGGACGTTGCCTATGATGACACGCAATACACGCGCTGTTGCAAGAAATTCGAAAACCGTTTCTACGACCGGGAATTAGGCGTTATGCCGCCGTCAAGATGGCGACGGCACTTCCTACGGCTCATACAAGAAATCATGCCGACATTACGCCCACTATACGCGCTTACAGATAAAAACCCTGACATAATACTCAGTGATAACGACACATGGCACAAAATGCGAACCGTTTTCAGCGATTTCCCGGCGACTCAACTGGCCGAAAATCAGGACTACGCAAGCAACGCAACAGATAATCAATACGAGACAGTCACTAATGGGAATTTCATGGACAAAATCGAACGTATCCGAAACGGTGAATATGTCGATATTGACGTGTTGTTACTCGACCATCTAGAATCATGTTTTAGCCCGTTATGGACTATCAACATAAACAATTACTAGCGAGGTGAATTCATGGACACCAATACATTAGCCCACATCGAAAACGAATATTCCAAACTTACCGAAAACATCAACAAACTAGGTGATTATCTATTGAAACAAATGAACAAAAAGAAAACGCTGACAAATGATAATCACTATAAATTGTTGATAAAACAATACGCCATCATGCTACAATACGCCGACGTTTTGGCGCAACGAATCAACCTCGCAAGGAAGGAAAAATAATGTTTCCATATCTACCATTTTTCTCGGTATGGCCGTACACGCCCGCCATACCCGCGTTCTACTGGAACGCCAAAAGTCAAGAGGAAATAATAAAACACATTGCGTGTGAAATCGACCACATAACGGCATATCTTGACGAAATCGTAACCGACATAAACAAAACATTGAACGACTACGATACAAGAATAAAAAACATTGAAGCACACCTAAACGATTATGCAATCGCCATAGCGCAAATACAGGAACAAATCGAACACATAGGAGACACACAACTAGTATGGAGCGTCACAAAAGGCGAATACACTGACAGTAAAACAGCACTACGCGACTTGTACCGCGAACTAGCAGTGTACGGCGCACGCGTCACACAAATAGCCGATATCAACACCGGTGAGCTAGCCAAGCACCGAACCGACGAAACACCCGCAATCGGCAATCTCACCATATTCGATGACACAACACCACGTGTCACTAACCCAACCACCGGCGATAAATACCCGCCACTTTCATAAAAAAGGAGTATCATGGTTAACACCACAAATTATGCACTGGAAAAATACGAGGCAGGAAGCTCCGCAAATCTACTTGACCAGTACAATTCATCAATGGATAAAATCGATGACGCCATAAAAAGCGTCAGCGATAAAGCGGACTTAGCGCTAAACAATAAAGTACTACCGGAGGGCCTAGCCGCATTCATACAAACACTAGGTCTAACTGCGGCTAACGCAAAAACACTTGGAACCACTCTCAACCACATATTAAACCGCACCGGCACGGAAACGTTCACCGTTACCGACCTCAGCACCCTCAAAAAAACCGAAGAGGGCTATCCAATTCCGCCATCCAAGTAAGGGCATATCATCATGGCAACAGAAACACCGTTCTATCATCTGTCACTATACGAAACAGGAGACCTAGCCGACCTACGCGACGGATACAACGCCGCAATGCGCACCCTAGACCGCGTAATACATCAACTAAAAGTGCAAGAAGAAATAAATCACCCGACAAATCTCAGGAAGAGTGCCTAACATGACCGAGTACACAACTAACTTCAATCTCGAAAAATATCAAGCCGGCGACGCGGCAAACCTAAACGACCAATACAATGCGTCAATGGACATTATCGACGATAATCTATACAAAATCAACACTAACGCAAACACTGCGGGCGGTAAAGCCACACAAGCACTAGAAACAGCACAAAACAACACCAAAAATCTCACAGCATTAGGCGTAACCGATACCGAAACCGCAACACAACTCAAAAACAAAATAGACACAACAACCACAACAGCAAACAACGCGCTAAACATGGCGCAAACCAACGAATCAAACATAACCGACATAAACAATAACATAACCGGCATAAACAATAACCTTACCGCACTACATGCAAACAACATAACGGACGCGAACAATCTTTATAACATCATTATCAAACCAAGACTAACTAACCCATACAACTCGAAAATAGTATGTATCGGAGACTCATACGGGCAAGGGTATATGTCCACAAATGAGGCGACAAAAAACCCATATGCGGTAATGGGTAAAACACTCAACGCAACCATCTACAATTACAGTGATGGCGGTGCCGGTTGGATTGCAACGGGTAACAATACGCACAGAAATTACAACGACCAAATAAACTATGCGGCGAAACAAGTACCAAACACAAACGACATTGATTTTATTATGATAACAGGTGGTCAAAACGATACCAGCGATGTTACTAGCGCTGTTATCAACACATTACAAAACGCACATAACCTATTCCATAACGCGCAAATAGTCGTGTACCCGTGCCAATGGACCGCATATCAGGTGTGGAACACACTTCTACAACGATACGCCGAGATAAGCAATGGCGTAACAAAATGCGGATATGCACGTTTCGCGGAATACGGCTATGAACTAAACCTTGGAGAATGGCAAAACATCTCTAGTGATGATAAGCACCCAAACGACACCGGATACGAAGTAATGGGCACAAAATTCGCAAGCGTCCTACAGGGCGGATACGGTGGTTGCACAAAAACCATGAAACCTCTAACATACGCCAACAACGTAACCGGAACTGGTAGAGATTTATGCACATTAGACCACGGCACAATAACCGTACAAGCGCACCTAACCGTGACCACCACACTATCCGGGGGGTCAAATCTATTTGAAGTACCGAAATTTATTACAATAAACGACGATTCCGCATTATACAAATATGGCGGCACTAACAAAAACAACGGCCCAACACTAACCGGATACCGCAATCCAACCAAAACACAAAACGGTATAATATACACGCCATATGGTACTATAGCGCAAGAAATATTCGTAGCCTTCACACAACACGTCTAATACAATAAACAAAAATAAACCGGTTGGTAGTACTACCAACCGGTTTATTTTATATCAGTCACCACACAAAATCATAAATTGTAACAACATAACAACCAACACCATCTTTAACACCACAACACACAAAATCAAAATCACAATCACCATAAGCATAATCAAGAACCCTAGTAAGAGCTGATTTAAACGTGACCACGCCATTATCAATCTCCTTACAAGTAGTAACAATTTTCTCAAAACCGTCAATATCAACCGAATATACATGATTCGGTACAATCTCAGTTACATAGGTCTTAACTTTAAACATTTTAATTACTCCTTTTTTGTTTTTTTTTT
>UMDH01029737.1_pt1 | contig 16515 bp, 12 predicted proteins | sample 1964441 | NCBI WGS metagenome assembly UMDH01 (sample SAMEA4835989, study PRJEB28245) | human gut metagenome | biome: gut microbiome; material: fecal sample | place: Denmark | collected 2008 | reverse complement strand
AACAAATAAAGCATGATATTTTGGAGTTAAAAAGTAGATTGAACCATAATGAGATTAATATAAGTTATTTTAAAAGTATCATAGATCAGGATAGAGCCGCAGTCGTTATATGCAATCTTAATCATGAAATAATATATATGAATCCTGCTGCGGTTGTTAATTATGGAAAGCGTGGCGGAGACAAGCTGATTGGCAGAAGCTTGCTGGAATGTCATAATAAGGAATCACAGGAAAAGATAAGACAGGTGACAGAATGGTTTGCACAGGACGAAAGCCATAATATTGTGTATACATTTCATAATGAGAAGCAGAATAAAGATGTATATATGGTGGCACTTAGAGATAGTGGCAAGCTGATTGGATACTATGAGAAGCATGAATATCGAGATAGAGAAACAATGAAAATGTATGATTTATGGTGAGTTCCACCTAATGAGGAAGTAATAAAAAATATTGTAGACTGCTTTCTGTGCAAAACCAATGTTCATGTCAGATATCAGAGATACCTTGATGACTGCTATTGGCCAGATTCAGGCAGATACGCGCTCTGAATGATCCGGTACTGGCTGGAATCAACATTTTTGCCATGACTGCAAATGCATTTGATGAGGACAGAAAAAAGCACTGGAATGCGGTATGGATGGATTCTTAACCAAACCAATTGTTATTGAGGAATTGATCAGTACATTACAGAAAAAACTGGATTAGTTAAGAAAAAATAAAGTGATGCTAAGAAAACGTACGGTGATAATTGGCAGAATAATGCGGGTGAGGCAGATCATATTGATCCGTTAGCTAATTTTGTTAAATGTCATAAGCGTAATCCATTTATATCAAAAGAAGATTTAAAAGATATAGGAAATAGAGATGATAATATTCAGATATTTTCAATTATATGCGTTATTGTGTTAAAAATATATCGGTCTATATTGCAAAATATACAATAAATTGTACAATACTGCTAAAAAATATTTGAAATGATTATATAAAAATAGCAATTGTACCTAATAAAATAATGTGATACAATCAAGGAAACTAAAACAGAAGAAATAGTTTCCTTGATTTTTTGTTTTATAAGCGTCACTGATACACAACATTAAAAGGAGCATTATGAATAATAAAGAGAAGATTTTACAGGCAACGATACAGGCATTTAATCAAAAAGGCCTTAAATTTACAATGGACGATATTGCATCTATTCTTGCAATGAGTAAGAAGACAATATATACAATTTTTAAAGATAAGAACACTCTGTTTATGGAGATGGTAGATTATCTGTTTGACACGATTAAAGAGAGCGAATCAGAGATAATTGAAGATAATACATTATCAACAATTGAGAAGATAAGACGTATTCTTGGAGTTATGCCTGAGAGTTATAAAGATATTGATTTAAGACAATTATATATGTTAAAGGACAAATTCCCGGAGATATACAGACACGTTGAAGAACGTCTGGAGAATGGATGGGAGACAACGATTAAGCTTTTGGAACAGGGGATTGAGGAAGAAGTGATAAGACCGGTTAATGTATTGATGTTTAAGATGATGATGGAGGCATCAATAGAACAATTTTTCCAAAGAGACATTCTTATAAGGGCAGGAATGACATATACACAGGGACTTGATGAGATTGTGGGAATATTATTAGATGGCGTGGCAGTTAAGGAAAGTCATTGAAAATAAAAAGGAGGAATATATAATGCAGGACAAATCAAAGGTTATATTTAACAATGAAATTGATAGAAAGGCATATAGAAAAGCTATTAATTCCAAAAAAAAATACGCAAGAAAATATGGTGATGACAGCAATGCCGACTATAAGGTGACAATAAAGAAGAACAAATACATAGGTGATATGCTTGGCGTGTATGATGTGAGGGTTGCAGATAAGCCTGCAAGCGTATCTAACGGTAATAAAGAAGAATTTGATACTGATAAAGGTATTATAGTTGGCAATATAAGAATGGGTTTTGGACATTACAGAATATCAATGGCGATTGCTTCAGCAGCTAATGCACTTGGATATGTTCCTTACTGGATGGATCTTAATTCTTACGATAATACAACCTGTACTAAAGTTATAAGGGCACAGAACGACCTGTATTCGCTTGGTTCAAGGTTATCACAAAAGAGCAGGCTGTTTAACAGACTGGTGTGGGAACCAATGAATTACGAGGGTTTCAGGAAGCTTTCCTATAACGCTTCAGACCAGAAGAATGCAGAGCTTATGGCACCTGTATATAAGAATGTTCCTAAGAATATTCCGGTTATTGCAACTCATGTATGGCCGGCACAGGCGGCAGTACACGCAGGTATGAAAAATGTTGTTAATGCAATACCGGATAACTGGCCAATGGCATTGCATTTGTCAGAAGGAAGTATTCATACAGTCCAGACACATTATGCTTATCAGGGTTACAGGATACTTAATGGAATGTCCGGCATTAAGGTGTTAAATGAAATGCCAGCAGATAGTCTTGTATACACAGGACATTATATCGACCACGAGCTTGTAACTAATATTGAGGCTGACTGCAATGCAAGAATAGCAAGAAAACAGAACGGAAAGCCTATGAGATTTCTGCTTACAATTGGTGGTGCAGGTGCACAGAAAGAGATATTTGCCCATATAATTAAATACCTTATTCCTTATATTAAGAAGAATAAGGCAGTGTTATACGTTAATGTTGGTGATTATAAAAATGTATGGGACGAACTTATAAGAGATATCCCACAGATGAGAGAACTGGCAACTGAGCATTTTGACAACTGGAAAGATACGAAGGCATTTGCCACGAAGGCATTATCAGCCAGCCAGATAAACAATTCTGATGTAGTGACAGATAACAATAGAGATGATAATTCTAAGAATATTACAGCAGATAATTCAAGTGAAGACACATCTGATAATATAACAGGTATCCACGGCTTTTATCATAAGAATATATTTGAGGCAGTGTATTGTACTAACCTTTTGATGAGAAGTGCAGATGTGCTTGTTACCAAACCAAGTGAATTAGCATTCTATCCAGTGCCAAAGTTATTTATAAAGCGAGTTGGCGGACACGAACAGTGGGGTGCAGTCCATTCAGCAGAGATAGGTGACGGAACACTTGAGTGCAGGGATATACCTCATACTTTACAGATGATAAAGCTGTTTATGGAAGATGATACATACATTATAGATATGTGTAAGAACATAAAGAAGAATAAACAGATGGGTATATATAATGGTGCATATGAGGCTGTCAAATTAGCAGTGAATATGAAGAAATCAGACATTTAATACGGCGTGCAGTAATCAGACACTTAAAAAATATGAAGAAATCAGACATATAGAAAGAAAAGAGGTAGCGTATGGGGCTTAATAAGAAAGAAATGGCATCTTATGGCATAGGTGCAGTTGGCAAAGATATGGTTTATATGTTTTGTGCAAGTTATATTCTGTATTATTATCAGGATATACTTGGGGTTAGTGCGATAGCAATGGGGATTATACTTCTTGCGGCACGAGTATTTGACGCATTTAACGACCCTATAATGGGTGTAGTTGTTGCAAAGACAAGAACAAGATGGGGAAAGTTCAGACCATGGCTGTTTATTGGAACATTGCTTAATGCTGTTGTATTGTTTCTGATGTTTTCTGCACCACCAACACTTGATGGCGGCGGACTTGTTGCTTATGCCGCAGTAACTTACGTTTTGTGGGGCGTTACTTACACAATGATGGATATTCCTTATTGGTCAATGATACCAGCATTTACAGAGGGCGGCAAGGAAAGAGAGAATATGTCAACTATGGCACGTTCCTGTGCAGGTGTAGGTTCAGCACTTGTTACAATTATTACAATGCAGTGTGTATATATGCTTGGAAAGGGCAATGAATATGCAGGTTTTAAATGGTTTGCACTTATAATATCAATACTGTTCTTTGCTGCAATACTTATTACCTGCCTTAATATTAGGGAAAAATCAACAGTTGATGTTGAAACAGTATCAGTAAAGCAGATGTTCAAGGCACTTTTCCAGAATGATCAGGCTGTTACAGTAGTTATAACAATTGTTCTTATTAATACATCTGTGTACATAACTTCTAACCTTGTCATATATTTCTTTAAATATGATTTTGGCGGTGCAGACTGGTACAACGGCTATACACTATTTAATACATTTGGTGGTGCAATACAGATATTATCAATGATGGTATTGTTCCCGCTTCTTAGAAAGTTTTTGAACACAATAAAGATATTTTATGTAAGCTTTGTTATGGCTATTGCTGGTTATATAGTTTTATTTATTCTTATATTCACATCAATGTCGAGTGTGTTTATTTTGTTTATTCCAGCATTTTTCATATTTGCGGCAAATGGAATGTTATTAGTCTTAACGACTATATTTCTGGCGAATACGGTTGATTATGGTGAATTTAAGAATAAGCGAAGAGATGAGAGCGTTATATTTTCAATGCAGACATTTGTTGTAAAGCTTGCTTCAGGCATAGCCGCATTAGTTGTGTCAATATGCCTTTCAGTGTGCAGGTTAAGTAGTAATACAGACGCGGTTACAGATGCCGTGGCTGGTGGTTCGGTAGTAGGACTTAGAATGACAATGACAGTAATTCCGATAATAGGTCTGCTTATCGCAGTATTTTACTTCCACAGAAAGTACATTTTAACAGAGCAGAAAATGGAAGAGATAACGGAAAGAATTAAGGAGAGCCATTAATGATAACGATTAATAATAATATGTATGTGCTTGATACTGACAATACATCTTATGCGTTTGCCGTGCTTGGAAGCGGGCAGTTGGAGCATTTGTATTATGGAAGAAAGTTACACGCCAATGAGGCTGTGATGACAGAGAAGCATACATTTATTCCGGGTAATACTAATGTATACAATAAAGATTATTCGTCTTATTCGCTGGAAGATGTGTGCCTTGAAATGTCATCATTGGGAAAAGGCGATATAAGAGAGCCTTTTATCGAAGTCACATATCCTAATGGAAGCAGTACAACGGATATGGTGTTTGACAGGGCAGAGATTATACAGGGCAAGGAAGAATACGATACGCTTCCGGGGTCTTATGATGATAATGGAGAGGTTGAACAGCTCGTCATCTATCTTAAGGACAGGAATTATAATCTCACATTGGAGCTTCATTATTATGTATATGAAAAATGTGACATTATAACAAGAAGTGCCAAGCTTGTTAATTCAGGAAATGAGAGCGTAAGGCTTGAAAGATTAATGAGTATGCAGCTTGATTTAAACGAGAGTGATTATGAATTGTCTTTTTTTAATGGTGCGTGGGCAAGGGAGATGAATAGAAGCAGAATACCCATTCGTGCCGGTAAGTATGTAAATGAGTCGGTCACAGGAACATCATCAAACAGAGCTAATCCTTTTTTTATGATAGGAAGAAGTTCAACGACAGAAGATTATGGTGAATGTTATGGATTTAATCTTATATACAGCGGCAATCATTATGAAGCGGCACAGGTTAATTCATATGGTAAATTAAGGCTTGTATCGGGAATTAATCCAGCTACATTTTCTTATATTATTGAAGCAGGAAAATGCTTTGAAGCTCCAGAGGCAGTGCTTACCTATTCATACAAAGGCTATAACAGGATGAGTCATAATATGCACGAGTTTGTAAGAAAGCACATTGTGCGTGGAAGCTGGCGTGACAAGGAAAGACCAGTTCTTATTAATAGCTGGGAAGCGGCATACTTTAATATTAATGAAAGAAAGCTTGTGAAGCTTGCAAAGGCGGCTAAGGATACAGGTGTTGAACTGTTCGTTATGGATGATGGCTGGTTTGGCGAGAGAAATGACGACACAAGTTCATTAGGCGACTGGACACCGAATAGCAGAAAGCTTCCAAATGGAATAGCTGGCATCGCTGATAAGATAAAAGAATCCGGGCTTAAATTTGGAATATGGGTTGAGCCTGAGATGGTGAGTGTGAACAGCAGATTATATGAGGCACACCCTGAATGGGTAATTGAAATACCAGATGTAGAACATTCAGAGGGACGGAATCAGAGAATTCTTGATTTGACCTATGAAGCTGTTCAGGACTATATAATTGAGAAGATGAGTGAGGTGTTCTCATCAGCAGATATATCTTATGTAAAATGGGATATGAACAGAATATTCAGTGATTATTATTCTAAAAATCTGCCACCTGACAGGCAGAAGGAAGTATCGCATAGATATGTGTGCGGCTTGTACAGATGTATGAAAGAGCTTACTAATAGATTTCCTGACATATTATTTGAGGGCTGTGCGGCAGGCGGCAACAGATTTGATCTGGGAATGTTATGCTATTTTCCGCAGATATGGGCAAGTGATAATACAGATGCGCTTTGCAGGGCACAGATTCAGTATAATTACAGCTATGGTTATCCGTTATCGTGTATTTCAGCCCACGTATCGGCAAGCCCTAATCATCAGACATTAAGAAATATGCCGTTAGAGAGCAGATTTGCAGTTGCGGCATTTGGGCTTCTTGGCTATGAATGTAATATGTGTGATATGAATAAAGAGGAATTAAATGCTGTGAAATGTCAGATTGAACTGTACAAGAAGTTAAGAAATGTATTCTTTACTGGTACATTTTACAGGACAGAAAGCTTTGAAGAAGAAAATGCAGGTAATGCCAGTGTATTAAATAATGGTAAAGGCAACAGGGCAGAATGGACAGTAGTATCAACGGATAAGAAGAAAGCTGTCGGATTAATTATGCAAAAACACGTTATACCTAACACACAGTATGCCTGTTACAGGGCTAAAGGTCTTGATGAAGCTAAGAAATACCATTTTTACAACAGAAAGCTTCAATATGATATTAAAGAATTCGGTGAGCTTGTTAATATGGTATCGCCAATACATATTAAGCAGGGTTCTATGTTACAGGATATACTATCGAAGCTTAAGAAAATGGATGGTGAAACAGAAGATTACATAGCTTATGGAGATACACTTATGTATTCGGGTGTCAGGTTAAAGCAGGCATTCAGTGCAACAGGCTACAATGAGAATGTCCGATTTTTTCAAGATTTTGCAGCAAGATTATACTTTATGGAAGAGGTAGAAGATGATAAGCAGTGACATAATTAGTTCGGGCGGTATTGATAATATATTAAATGATCTATATATTGATGAAAGCCAGCTTGAATACCAGAGGAAAAGATATATTAATGCTCTGAACCGCTTCACACAGTTATATGGTGAAGGAGATGTGCTTATATTCAGTGCACCGGGAAGAAGTGAGATTGGCGGTAACCACACAGACCACCAGAATGGAAAAGTTCTTGCAGCTTCTGTTAATCTGGATATTATCGCAGTGGTAAGACCAGTGAATTCCAAGGAGAGTGTGTCAGAGGAAGGCAGTTTATCTGGGCATAGTGGTGTTAATGCCGGAATTATAAGAATTGTGTCGGACGATTATCCAATGCTAGAAGTGTCATTATCAGATACGGATATTAATAAGGATGAATATTCAACCACTAAGGCACTTGTTAAAGGTGTGATTGCCGGCTTTAAGAAAAAAGGTTTCAAGACAGGAGCATTTGATGCGTTTATAACAAGTGATGTGCCTATGGGAGCAGGACTTTCATCATCTGCGGCATTTGAAACACTTATAGGAACAATACAGTCACATATATATAATGCTGGAAAAATATCAGCAGAAGATATTGCAGTTATCGGACAGATGGCAGAGAATGAGTATTTTGGCAAGCCTTGTGGACTTATGGATCAGATGGCATGTTCGGTTGGCAATATGGTCTATATTGATTTTAATAATAAGGAAAATCCAGTTGTTAATAAGCTTGATGTGGATATTAAAAAATTCGGATACAGCCTGTGCATAACTGACACTAAAGGTTCACATAAGGATTTGACAGATGATTATGCAGATATCCGCCGTGAGATGAATGCAGTTGCAAGTTACTTCGGACAGGAGGTTCTTCGTGGCATTACATTAAAGGATATACTTGATAATTTTAAAGAGCTACAGGAGAAGTTCGGTGACAGGAGCATACTAAGAGCAGTTCATTTTATAGAGGAAAATGAGAGAGTAGAAAATGAAGTAAATGCTCTTATATCTGGAAATATTGATGAATTCTTAAGGCTGGTATCAAAGTCTGGTGATTCATCTTACAAATATCTTCAAAATATATATTCAACCAAAGATACTGCCAATCAGGGCGTTTCACTTGGACTTATGATGAGTGAAATATTCTTAGGTGATAATGGTGAATGCAGAGTTCACGGAGGTGGCTTCGCAGGTACAATACTTGCAATTGTCAAGGATACTGCTATAGATGAATACAGAAGAAATATGGATAAAATATTTGGTGATGGTGCAAGTATGATATTACAAATCAGACATTGCGGAGGTGTCAGAATAATATGAGAAATTTAGAAGATATGAAGAAATCAGACAATATAATGAGTAGTGATGCCAAGGAAGGTACGGAAAATATTCCAGATATAGACAAGGTTATATCAGAGCTTGTCAATTATGCTTCAGAGAATGAACTGATAGAAGCTGATGATAAGATATTTATAGTAAACAGGTTGCTGGATATTTTTGAAAAAAACGGACTTGCAGAAGATAGTGAGATAATTAAGAATTCAGGTGTGCAGGAGCTGAATAACACAAGACCAATAGCAGATATCCTGTCGGACTGCCTTAAAATAGCAGTTGATAATGGACTTATAGAAGATACGCAGCTTAACAGGGATTTGTTTGATACAAAGGTAATGGGTGCTGTCACACCAATGCCTTCAGTTGTAAGAAAGCATTTTAAGGAGCTTTATAATAATAATCCAAAGCTTGCGACAGACTATTTCTATGAACTTAATAAAGCCTGCAATTATATAAGGTGTGACAGGATTGAGAAAGACCAGAAATGGAAGTACAATTCAGAATATGGAATTATAGATATAACGATTAATCTGTCAAAGCCAGAGAAAGACCCTAAGGATATAATAAAACAAGGAAAGTTTGCAGCAAGCGGATATCCTAAATGCCTTTTGTGTAAGGAAAATGAGGGATATGCGGGAAATCTATCACATCCTGCAAGGCAGAATCTAAGAGTTATACCGCTTGAATTAAGTGGTGAGAAATACTATATGCAATATTCACCCTATGTATATTATAACGAGCATTGCATAGTGTTTAATGATAAGCATATTCCTATGAAGATTAATAAAAGCACATTTAAAAAGCTTATTGAATTCACAGATATGTTTCCGCATTATACATTAGGTTCTAATGCGGATTTACCAATTGTAGGAGGTTCTATATTAAGTCACGACCATTTTCAGGGCGGTGCTTATGAATTTCCTATGGCAAGAGCAGAATATGTGTATACATTCAAGCTGGATAGATTCAGTGATGTTAATGCAGGAATTCTTAACTGGCCTATGTCAGTAATAAGGCTTAGCAGTAATAATAAAGACAGCCTTGTTAATGCCTGTGATTATATATTAGATAAATGGAAGAATTACACTGATGAAAAAGCATTTATATATTGCAATACAGATGGTGAACAGCATAATACGATAACTCCGATATGCAGGCAGAAAGGTGATAATTATGAGATGGATCTGGTATTAAGAAACAATATTACTACAAATGAGTGTCCATGGGGAGTGTATCATCCATCAGCAAATCTTCATCATATAAAGAAAGAGAATATTGGTCTTATTGAGGTTATGGGAATGGCTATACTTCCAGCAAGACTTGATAAGGAAATGGGCATTTTAAAAAAAGCTCTGTTAAATAATGAAGATGTCCGCTTAATCAGCGAAATTGAAAAGCACGCACAATGGGTTGATAGCTGGAAAGACAATTATAATATAACTAAAGATAATATTGATGAGATAATCAGATTGGAAATTGGCAAGGTATTTGTGCAGGTGCTTGAATGTGCCGGTGTATACAAGACAGACGATAATGGAAGAGAGGCATTTGTAAGATTTATAAAATATTGTCAATAATATTTACTTTCTTTGATTGATTAATGTAATGGGTAGATTTTAAAAATTCTGAATCAGAATTCATAGATAGTAAATTTATATTTTAATGATTTTATAAAAGTGGTGGTCAATAATAACCCGACCACCACAGATAATCAAAATTAACATAAGTTACCAGACAAATTCTAAAATGTTATGAATTATTCTTGATAGCATTAACAGCTTCTTCTTTAGAAAGTTTATAGTTTTTCATAAGCTTATAAATTGTATCTTCATCGGAAAGATTAACTTCTTTACATAATTTAATAAAAACTTTAATGCCATTGGAGCGTTCCTTGATTTTGCCCTCTGCAAGTCCTAACTGTCGTCCTTCTTCTTTGACTACTTCAAGATGACCTTCCTCATCATACTCATAAATACTCACAGTAATCACTTCCTCTCTGTGATTTCTAAAAAATTCCGACAATACATTCTCAGCGATACATTCATCTACAGCCTCTGTAACAGCAGTGCGGATATCAATTTTTTCAATATCGGTCTTTATACGCACCTTATTAACAAATGTCATATAGTCCTTAAGTGTCTCACATTTAGAAAGAAATTCAGAGCTATATGTATACATATTTGTCCTGTTGAAATTATTATTATCCTTTGAATTCCTGCCAGAACCATTACTATACTTTGAATTAATAGTACGAGCCTTATTACCAGCATAATTATCAGTATTGATATTGATAACTCTTACAGTAAGTTCAAGCTCAGGATTGTCGACATTTTTCTCATACATATCTGATAGTCGGAGAGTGCTTTCCGCCTCAAGTGGCTGTTGTCCTGAATTAATATCATCAATAGTATGCTGACTTGTATTCGTTGTTGATGACTTTATGTCAGTTACTGCATTTATAGTGCTGTCTGCTGAATGTCCAGCCTGCCTTGTATTGTCTGTAATATTAGTATTTTCCATAAGTTCTCCAATCTGTGGTAATGATGCCTGACAGCATAGCAGTTATATAAAATAATGACATAGCATTTAAACAGATGTTTGTTGTGATACTGTCATATACATTATCTGACAATATTGGAGAAATAAAAAATATATATCTTTATTACATTCTATCATTGGGAAAATGTTATGACAAGAAGAAAAATGCTGTTAATCCACCGTAATTATATTTCGTGCAAATATTTTATGGGCTTTTATTATACCTGAAATATATATTAATTTACATCAATTTTATCAATTTATACTACAATATTTACAGTCCTGTAATAAACTTCAATGACATAAAGAACAGATATAAAAATGTTCTATAACATATTTTAATTGAAAAATGGGAGGAAAATATGCCATCAACATATGCACATTATAGAATGGGGCAGCAGGTACGTTCTATGCTTGACGGTAATGAGAAAAAGATAGTTGAGAAATATCCTCAATTATATCTTATTGGATTACATGGACCAGATATTTTGTTTTATTATAAGCCATTAAAGTCTAATTCAATTAACAGTATTGGGTATGAATTGCACAAACATTCAGGTAAGGAATTTTTTGAAAGAGCAAGAAAAGTAATATCAGAAAAGAAAGACAGAGAGCCATATCTGGCTTACACATACGGTGTTCTTAATCATTTTGCACTTGATGTAAGCAGTCATGGTTATATTGAACAAAAAATAAATGAAAGCGGAATATCGCATGCAGAGATAGAAGTGGAATTTGACAGAGAACTTATGATTATGGATAAGAAAAATTCAATTACACAGTCATTAGTAAGACACATTATTCCATCAGAAGAAAATGCAAAAGTAATCAGTGAATTTTATCCTGGTACAACTATGCAGGAAGTAAAAAAGGCACTTGAAGGAATGATTTCCTATAACAATCTGCTGGTTGCTCCATCGCATCTAAAACGCTGGTTTATATATTTTTAACTTAAGTTATCTGGTAATTATAAGGAAATGCACGGACTGATTGTGAATTATCATAAGAACAAAGAGTGTAATGACAGCACAGTAAAATTATTATCGTTATACAGGCACGCTAAGAATACAGCATATCAGTCAATTATTAAATTTGACGGATTTTTAAATAATAATGATGAACTAGATACTGCATTTAATTATAGCTTTGGTTCAGTGCTTATAGAAGGCTGTGAAGATAATAAGAAGCAATTCATATCAGATAATAATCAGAATATGGAAAGCTTCATAAAGAAAGAGGTGCAGTATGAGGGGTAAAAGCAATAACAGATTTAAGCTTACAGCTAAAGAAAAAGGCTGGATATTATATGACGTTGGTAATTCGGCATTTGTACTTATGGTATCAACTATATTACCAATATATTTTAATTATCTTGCTGAAAATGCTGGGATATCTGATGTTGATTATCTGGCATATTGGGGATATGCAGCATCTATAGTTACACTTATTGTAGCTGTATTAGGTCCTGTGCTTGGAACATTGGCAGATACCAAAGGCTTTAAAAAACCTATCTTTACAGGCTGTGTTGTAGCTGGCTGCCTGTCATGTATTGCAATGGGAGTGACTAGCTGGTGGATATCATTTCTTGTTGTATTTATTATTGCTAAGGTATGTTTTTCATCAAGTCTTGTATTTTATGATTCGATGTTGTCAGATGTTACAACTGATGAAAGAATGGATATTGTATCATCAAATGGATACGCTTATGGATATGCAGGAAGCTGTATTCCGTTTCTTATAAGTCTTATATTAGTGCTGGGATATAATAAACTGGGTATTTCATTAAATGCAGCAATGTTGATATCATTTGTCATTGTAGCAGTATGGTGGTTCTTAATGACAGTTCCGCTTATAAAACATTATAAGCAGATTAACTATGTTGAAAGAAAGCCACACGCAGTAAAGGAAAGCTTTGTAAGAATAAAAGATACACTCTGTGGAGTTGTAAAGCAGAAGAAAATATTCTTGTTCCTTGTAGCATTTTTCTTCTATATTGACGGCGTGTATACAATAATAGATATGGCGACAGCTTATGGTTCAGCACTTGGACTTAATTCAACGGGGCTGCTTCTGGCACTTCTTGTTACACAGCTTGTAGCATTTCCATTTGCTATTATATTTGGAAGGCTTGCCTCAAAATACAGCACAGGACGTCTTATAACTGCCTGCATAATAGCGTACATAGGAATTACAGTATTTGCAGTATTTATGAAAAGCCAGTGGCAGTTCTGGGTATTAGCTATATTTGTTGGTATGTTTCAGGGCGGCATACAGGCGTTGTCACGTTCTTATTTTGCAAAGATAATACCGGCTGAAAGGTCAGGAGAATATTTCGGACTTATGGATATATGCGGAAAAGGAGCTTCATTTTTGGGAACACTAGTTGTAGGTGCGGCTTCTCAGATATTTGGAAGCATTAATATCGGTGTGTCTATGATAGTGTTATTGTTTACGGCAGGGCTTGTGTTATTTATAATGACAGATAAGCTTGACAGCAAAGAGGCAGATTTGGATATAGAAAATGGTATGATTGCCAATAACAGCTTTGCAGAAGGTAAGGCAGTTAATAATTAACAGTTAAATATATCAAATAATGCATTACTGTTTACAGTGAGTATGTTAAAAGTTATACTGTGGTTATAGGGTTAAATATTTAATCTGATAGCACAGATACTATTAATAATATGAACTGTAAACAGTTTTTTTAAATTAACAACAGATACATTGATTAAATAAAGAGGGAGGAAAGTTATGCAGAGCAGAAAAGAAGCACTGGACTATGGCTTGGCATTTCCTGATACATATGTAGAAACACCTTTTCGTGATACTAACTGGCAGTTAGTGAGGGTTAAATGCAGCAAGAAGGCTTTTTTATGGATATATGAGAAAGACGGATACGTTAATCTTAATGTGAAGGCAGATAAAGAATGGAGAGATTACTGGAGAAGTGCTTTCAAATCGGTAATTCCCGGATGGCACCAGAACAAGGAGAACTGGAACACAATAATTCTCGATGGTTCAGTGCCAGATGATGCTATTAAGACAATGATTAAGGAAAGCTACGAGCTTGTTACTGATAATCCAACAAAAAGGATATATGAAGCGGTAAAGAAAATACCTAAGGGCTGTGTTGCGACCTATGGACAGATAGCGGAGCTTGCTGGTAATAAAGGAATGGCAAGAGCAGTAGGTAATGCACTTCATAGAAATCCTGACCCAGATAATATACCATGTTACAGGGTTGTTAATTCCAAGGGAGAACTGTCGGGTGCATTTGCATTTGGCGGTGCAGGACAACAGGAGGAGCTGCTTAAGGCAGACGGGATTGAAGTAGTTAATGGGAAAGTTGACCTTAAAGTGTATAGTATGAAATTCTAAACAATATGTCAGATTATATGCAGAAGCACAGAAGTAATTATACATTATTGATATAAAAAATAGTGTATAACTGCACAATAATGCACACAATCTAGGTAATATACTATTAACATATGATAAAAGTATGTTATACTGATAAGGCAGTACAATATATGTTTGTTACTGTGGAAAGATTAAATATCCGGTAATTGGAAGAAAGAGCAGATTATGAAAGAATTAAGCGAGAGAACGAAAGATTTTACAGATTCTGTTATAAGAAGAATGACAAGAATAGCCAATAAATATGGTGCAGTGAATTTATCACAGGGCTTTCCAGATTTTGACCCACCTAAGCAGATAACAGACAGACTGTCAGAGGTTGCAAGTGAAGGACCTCATCAGTATGCTTTGACTTGGGGAGCTAAGAATTTCAGAGATGCAATAGCTGCCAAATATGAACATTTTTCAGGAATTAAGGTTGACCCTGAATCAGAGATTGTAGTTACATGTGGAAGTACAGAGGCTATGATGGCGACAATGTTAAGCATTACCAATCCTAAGGATAAGGTAGTAATCTTCTCACCATTTTACGAGAATTATGGTGCAGATACTATTCTTTCAGGAGCAGAACCGATATATGTTCCACTTGTTCCACCAGATTTTACATTTAGCATTGAGCAGTTAGAAAATGCTTTTAAACAGGGAGCGAAAGCACTTATCCTGTGCAATCCGTCAAATCCTTGTGGAAAGGTATTTACATTCGAGGAATTAACTGCAATAGCAGATGTCGTAAAGAAATATGATGCCTATGTTGTGACAGATGAAGTGTATGAGCATATTGTGTACGCACCTAACAAACATATATATATGCAGGCACTTGACGGAATGAGAGAAAGAACTATCGTATGTAATTCATTGTCAAAGACATATTCTATTACAGGCTGGAGACTTGGATATGTAATTGCTAATCCTGAAATAATCGACAGGGTTAAGAAGGTACACGATTTTCTTACAGTAGGTGCGGCCGCACCACTTATGGAAGCCGCAACAGTTGGATTGAAATTCGATGACAAGTATTATGATGAACTTGCGGCACATTATGCACATATGAAAGAGGTATTTGTCGGCGGTTTAGAAAAGCTTGGTTTAAAATATACAGACCCACAGGGTGCTTATTATGTGCTTGTTGATGTGAGTGAATTTGGAGTAAAAGATGATGTGAAGTTCTGTGAATGGCTGGCACAGTATGTAGGGGTTGCGGCAGTACCGGGTTCAAGCTTCTTTAGGGAAGATGTAAATAATCTTATAAGATTTCATTTTGCCAAGCAGGACGATACACTTAATGAAGCGATTAATCGTCTTGCTGGCTTAAGAAAGGCTGTAGCTGAAGCTGGAGATGTTGAGTGGAGATAATCAATCGTGAGGGATATCGTGAAAACGTCCATCTAGTTCTTCGGTTTTAACTATATTTATAAAGGCGTGAGGATCAGCACTTCGTATAAGCGGTATAAGCTGTCTTGTTGCCTCTGAATGAATTACAGAGTAAAGAAGTGTCTTTTCCCTGCCTTCATAACAGCCAACTCCCTTGAATAGAGTAGCATCGTGATGAGTAGTTTCTTTAATAATCTGGTATATTTCATCAGACTTGTCTGAGATAATAAAAAGAGTTTCCTTCTTGTAACGCTTATATAACCACTGGATAACCTGAGTACTACAGAACTGGTATATGATTGAGTAAAGAGCGATTGACCAGCCAAACATAGCACCGGCAATAGCAAGCATTACAACATTTCCAAGCAGAATATAGTTCCAGGCATCTATTCCTTTTTCGTGTGATAAGAATATGCTTATAAAATCTGTACCACCGGTTGTTGCACCAGCGTTAAGGCATAAGCTTATTGCAAATCCATTGATAATTCCACCAAACACGCTTATCAAAAGCACGTCATTAGTGAATACATAAGGTGGAAGAATATCCACAAATATACTTGATAAAAATATAACTATAATTGAGTAAATGGTAAATTTCTTTCCGATGTATTTGAATGCAATATAAGTAGGAAAAAGATTAAGTGCAATATTAAATATACTGAAAGGTATAGTTATATGTAAGAACTTAATGATTATTTCCTGTAAAAGCAGGGAAAGTCCTGAAAATCCTCCAGGGAAAAGTCC
>UMDH01013082.1_pt1 | contig 16545 bp, 15 predicted proteins | sample 1964441 | NCBI WGS metagenome assembly UMDH01 (sample SAMEA4835989, study PRJEB28245) | human gut metagenome | biome: gut microbiome; material: fecal sample | place: Denmark | collected 2008 | reverse complement strand
CTTTCTAATTTAAGCCCTAATTTGAGTGCTTACAATTCTTCTGATAACAATGTTAAATTTGAGAGCAAATTAACAGAGAAGTTATATCGACTGCACTCTAATAAAAAGCGTTTCAAATTCGGGTTTAATAATGGCTCACCACCACTAATCGTTATATTAAGAACATTCATACTACGACATTGAGAGAGAATTCTATCAAATACTTTCTCTGACATTATAGTACATTTATTCTTTTCTGGTATATAGCAATGAACACATCTTTCATTACAGCGACTCGAAATATCAACATGAACACGAGACAAGCTATATTTTGTTCTAAAAGTCTCTTCATATATGGTTTGACTAGCTTGCAACTGAGGAATATTTAACTCAAAAGTTTGTCTATTGTCATATGAAAAATAACGCGATACGAAATCTGCATAATCATGTTCATCCCCCATAAAGATAAAACCTTTCGAATACAATTCTTTGTAAAACTCTAAGGCATCTCTACTTATCACAGCAACAGGAACATCTGAATACAACTTGCTTAAACGAAGAATAACGTCATCTAACTTTTCTGGAATATCCTTAAGGTTAGTATAGAAAACCTTACCTGTATTAGACAATATTAATTCTCCTACTTTCTTGCAGCTATGTGAAGCGGTATCATATCCAAAATTACGATTATCTGTAAGATAACCATAAGAAGAATAAGAGCGATATAATATATATGGCAATTTTTGTACTATCATAGTGATCAAATTGTGAGCGATAGTATAATAACTATCGCTCAGTTTTACACAAAGCTATCAATTAATGCGTGCCAGAAGGTTTTCTTGTGCAAGAAGGTCTTCCACATGGCTTTCTCTGACAATCAGCCATCATAATTGCACTTTGTGCTAGGAATGAAGGTTTTTCGTATTCCATAAATAATTGATGATTGTGGCCGCTCTATATCCACTATCCCTCGCTGAGTAGCCGTTGAGTACGAAGAGTGGCATTTATAGTATTTCATCAATTTAGTGTCTCCACTATATTACAAGCAATTACCTTATTTTCCAAATTCCTTAATCCTCTGTTCTTCTTTCAATGAGCAGACAAGCAGTTGACCGTGCTTCTCGACTACGATATTGCCGTCCAATCCTTGAACTACCACCTTGCTTTCATCGGCTGCATGAACCACACAGTTCTTGCATTCATACAAGCCGATGTCCTAGCCTACCTTGGCATTGCCAGCCTCGTCTTGTGGAAGCAGGGTACGGAGGCTGCGTATTATTAGTATAAATCCACGGTGATATCGAACGGACTATCAAAATCCTTCAGCATCGCATGCTTCGTATCTTTCTCTGAGAGATTGGCATGCTCTGTTGGAATTTTCCAGTCAATACCGAGGGTTTCATCGAGAATCGAGATACCTCCATCTGCCTCTGGATGATAGAAGTTATCACACTTGTATTGGAAGACGGCTGTTTCGGAGAGGACGGCGAAGCCGTGGGCAAAGCCCTTTGGAATGAAGAACTGGACATGATTGTCTTCTGTCAGTTCTACAGCCACATGCTTGCCATAAGTAGGGGAGTCCTTGCGAATATCTACAGCTACATCGATAAAATCTGCAAGTTTCTTAGCCTAAAGAGAAGAAAACTTGCAGATTTATCAAAGACTTTTATAAATTAAATTACTGAATACCAGTAAATAAGTACATTTTTAAGGGACGACTAATTACATAATAAGGTATTAGCATCAAAACGCCTTTCCAAAAATACTTCCGTAACTATCTCTTTTCTCCGCTACCCCTATATAATAAGGTATATGTCACTCCAACCAGTCGGTGAGGTCGAGGTCGTGGAGGTCGGCGGCGATGACGGTGATGCGGTTGTCGTACTTACGGGCGGGATGGCCCTGGACGGTGATCTGCGTGTAGCGGGTGGGCGACAGCTGGAGCGTGAGGCACACATCGCTGCAGGCTGCGGCGAGGTCGCGGCCGACGACGATGATCTCCGCACGGCGGTTGGCCCGCAGCATGTCGTTGAAGAAGGCGTCGCCGCCATGAAGGGTGTGGCCGAGGGAGGATGCGGGAGGCACGATGAATGGCCTCCGCCGTGCGGAACCATGTCGTGACGTAACGGCCTGTGATGACGGGCTTCAGCTTCAGCGGCGGCATGAACGAGGGGATGGGCACGGCGAGGCGGTCGCCCTCCAGGCTCAGCTCACCGGCAAGACGGTCGGCAAAGAAAGCGGGGAGGTCGAGCGACAGGAGGTCGTCGACCTGCAGGTCGTTCTTATTCTCCACGTCCACATAGTGGGTGAGGTCGCCGTTGAAATAGATCGACGAGGGCGAGGCGGCAGCGGCCAGAGTGGTGTAGTTGAAGGTGACGACCTGCACCTGCTCCCTGCCACTCAGCTGGCCGTACACGGGGACGGAGCCTGACTGACTGCCGGCGGCCACGGCCTGCTCCTCATGGACGAGGTAGGCCCAGAGGGTCCACGCTATGTAGAGGTAGGTCTTGACGAGGCTCTGGCGGTTGGTGAAGAAACCGTAGAAATAGCGGGCCAGGAGCTGGCCGATGTCGAGCAGGTTGCTGTAGACATGACGGAGGATGGGGTTCTCGGTGTCGTGCAGGCTCGTCTGGAGGATGTAGCGGATGATGTCCTCGAAGGTCTTGGTGTAGTTGACGCGGGAGAAGTCGATGATGGTCTCGTCGGAGGGGGCCTTGCCCGTCACCTCACGGATGAGCTCCTCGGTCTCGGGATCGAGGGTGGCACCGGCCTTCACCTCGGTGATCTTACTGAAGAGACGGACGATGAGCCGGCCCATCTTGCGCTGTGGCTCGTCGAGGGCACCGTTCTCCTCCAGCTCACGGCTGACGCGCCGGCAGATGGTGTCGCGCTCGCGGTCGAGGTCGTGGGCGAGACGCTCGATGGCGTCGTCGACGAACCTGCTGTAGCTGAAGCGGAGACCCTTGAGGTGCTTGCGCAGGGCACTGTCCACCGCCTTGCCCTCATCGGTCTCCAGCCATTCGGTAATCTTAGGCACCAGGCTGCAAGGATTGGAAAAGCCAGCCGCGGTATCCACACCCGCGCCGAGGACAACCACCGTGCGTGCGGCAGCCTCCTCGTGAAGTGGGACAGGCGTGCCATAGTAATTGTTCTGTACGGCTTGGGTGGCAGCGGGATTCACCTGCGAGTGGCCGCCGTTGATGTCGATGTTCGTTTCCGCCATTACGATGCTGCTTGTTCAGGTATCCTTGGATACTTGGACATTTATCCTTGGATACTTTGCCGTTTATTATTGGATACTTGGGCGTTTATCCTATAATCCTTTTTCCCGCCTGTTCCGTTTGTATACCGCCCAAGCCTCGTTGATGTTCAGGCGGAGGTTGTCAATGCCTTTGCCTTTCTCCAGTCGGACGAGGAATGGCAGGAGGAGACGGATGAATTTTTCCTTTGCAATCAAGTCACCGTTCAGTTTGGGTTCGTCGGCGCACATTTGGGCGACCGCTTCGCCCACCTGTTGCGCATTGGTGCAGGCGGCAAGGGTGGCGATGTAGGCTCGCAGGGTCTCTTCCTTTTCTATATAGAGGGAAAGGCGGCGTTCGTCATCAGAAGACCAAGGGCGTGACGGCTCATCAGGGGCAGGCACTTCTGGTTTTCCCTCCTCGTAGTGGAAATGCTGCTCCGCCTTGGTGGCGTTGGGCAGTATCTGGTTCGTGCCTCCATAGATGTTGATGTTGACGCTTGACGCGGTTTTTTCTTCCATGTTTCTGTTGTTTTCCAATATTTTTCCCTCTTTTTTCCAGCGTTCTTCAATGGTCTTTCAATGCCTTTCAACGGAATTGTTTTCGCTTGGCAGGCATCGTATCTTTGCAGTGTCGAAAGGATGAAGCGCGCTGCCCGTAGACAAATGAAAACCAATGTTTAACGCTAAAAAAGGAAAAGTATGATTGACTATTCTGTTTACATGATGACCCCTACTTACAGTAAGGATGAAACGCCCAAGGCGTATGCCAAGAACCAAGTGTCTGAAATCTGGTCGCTGGAAAAGTTCGCCAAGCACATCTCCGACCACAACGGCGTGTATTCACGCGGTACGGTGAAAGGCGTAATCTCCGATATGTGCGAGTGCCTGGTGGAGCAACTGCTCAACGACAACAAGATCCAGCTGGGCGAGCTGGGTACTTTCGGAATCTCCATCAGCAGCGAAGGGGCGGAGAGCATCGAGAAGTTCACGTCCAAGAACATCAAGGCGGTGAACATTCTTTTCTCGCCAGGTGCTGACTTCGAGAACCTGATTGGCCGTGCCGAGTTCAATCCAGTGGCAAGTCGTATCGCCCAAAAGGCTACGCTGAAAGCCGAGAAGGCGGGTGAGGCAACAGTGGACTTGGAGGCTGCCAAGAACAAGGTGAACGCTGGTGGCTCGCAAAGCACCAATGAGGACGAGGAGGATGACTCCACCGGCACAGGCAGCACCACTGTCACACCTGGTACGGGTGGTGGCGGTAGTTCCGAGGACGGCGGCGAGGAGTAATCCCGCAACCAAGGAGTAATCCTGTCTGGAGGGGCCATGTGCCTCTCCGGGCTTTAACCCTAAGCGAATGGAGTTTATATTATTCATTTATTTAAAGACCACACGTATGAAAACAAGTTGGAAAAAAGTGTTGCTTTACATCGTAAGGCTGGTTGAGTTGCTGATAACCGGTGCCGCAGGAGGAGCACTTGGCAGCGGCTTATGAGAACCATCACACTTATCATCGTGCACTGTTCCGCCAATAGGGCGGGCAGTGCCCTCCGCCTTGCGGACATTGACCGTTATCACCGCTCATTGGGCTGGAAAGGCTGCGGGTATCACTACGTGATTCCTACAGACGGAACCATTGAGACTGGAAGGACTGAAGCCGAAGTCGGAGCGCATTGCAAGAAGCATAATCGTCATTCGATTGGAGTCTGTTATATTGGAGGCATGTCTGCCGACGGAAAACCTGCTGATACCCGGACGGATGCCCAGCGTACTTCCTTACGCAAGTTGCTGGAAGCGTTACACCGAAAATATCCTCGTGCCTTGATTGTCGGTCATCGGGACTTGGATCCGCAGAAAGCCTGCCCGTGTTTCAATGCCGTAAGTGAGTATGCTGATTTACAGCCTCATTGACGCTAATTGTTTCTGCTAAATGATGACAGCCGACACGGTTTTCACCGGTAAACGTTGCTAAAACGGCTTGAGCCGTGAAAGCTGCCATCGTTGTATCATTTTAATAACCTTGTCAACTCGTTTCCTTGTCAACTTGTCAACTTCACAAAATGTCGCTTATGCTTACGCTCTTGGTCATGCTTTCCCACGAATGCCTTGCGACAGTGAGGTTCAGCGGATAATCGAGACCGATCCTTTCGCCTAATTTCTTCAGGCTGTAATTGACGCGGTGCAGCAGGCCGTCATACTGTCTCCATTGCTCGCGCGGGGATTTTGCCGTAACGACGGGGAAGAGTAGGGGCGTGCCATCCTGTTTGTATCGGTCTGCTATCTCCTTTAACGCCGGTTCCCAGGGAATGGAGATTTCCTTGCCTGTGACGTGCTGGCGGTAGGTGAGCCGGCCGTCCTTAATATTCTTGCTTGTCAGGCGGAAGATGTCATCGCTCCTCATACCCTTGGTATAAACCGTGAACAGGAAGATGTCGCGGGCGAAGACGGTCATCTCTGATTCACCGCTCAGGTCAAGGTCGCGCAGACGTTTCACTTCATCAAGCGTCAGTCCGTTTCGCTCTTTCTTGACGCGGTAGCTCACGTCCATACCCTCAAAGGGATTGCTGTCGGCGGCAAGTCCGTCATTGACGGCAAGTTTGTAGACCCGCTTCAAATTTCGGATATAGAGGGAAATGGTGTTGCGCCCCAGCTCCTGATTCTTCAACCACGTGTGGTAGCTGCGCATCAGCAGGGCGTCGAAGTCCTTGAAAGGCACTTCATTCTTGCCCAGATATGTGATGAACCTCCTGAGATACATTTTCAACTTATTAGCGGCGTCATACCGTCCCTCATCCTTCAGTTTCTCAACGCGGGAGTTGGCGTAAGCGATGAAACCAAAACCTTCCCCGGTTCTTTTATGGCCGGAGAGGGGAATGGCTATTGCCTGTACATTCTTCTGATTGTTGTTATCCACTTTTTACTATGATTTTTGTCTGTCTGTTACTTCTCTATTTTATATATATCACCCTGCCGTTTGGCCGGCCTCCAAAGAAATCAAAGATGTTCGGTTCGTCAAAATGGATGCCCATGTCGGCGTAATAGGCTTCCTCCGGGTCTTCCGGTACGGTGTAAAGGTCATCATAGAGGCACATCCGATTGCCGAAAGATGTGGTGAAATAGGCCTGTTTTGCCGCATCCTGTTCTTTCCTCAGGATGGCGTTCCAAATGGTTTCACAGTTCCATACGGGCAGGGTCTCCTCGTTGAGCCAGACGGCGGAACCGTTTATGTATGTTTTATTGTTGTAAGTGACGAGTTGGGCGGCAAGATAACGGCTTTGTACATTCTCAGGCATGGGCTGTGGGAAAAACACGTCACGAAACACACTGCCATCCCCGTGAAATAAGGTGAGCGTATGTTCATCATTCTGTTCGATGACCGTATAAGTGTCCAACCTTCCTGTCCGGATTGTGTCGAGAATTTGTGCCGCCTTTTTCAACAAGGCACGTTCCTCTTCCCCGATGGAAGGAAACGAGGCTCTGAGTTGCCCTGCAATGGTGTCCGGTATGGAATAGCCGCGCTTGTCACGCCAGTTAAAGGCTAGGTCAGCCCACAACATTTTCTTAGCAGTTTGTCTGTTGCCGATGAGCCGCATGAACATCATTTTGCGGTAACGCAGGTCAGGAAAGACCTGCCGTAGGATTTTGTCTTCGCGAGCAAACCATGTCAGCATTTCACTCAGTCGGGAGAAATCACCTGACAGCACGCTTCCGACCATCCATTGCCTGAGGGCACTGTAGTTGGTGTCTGCCACAGCCCTCCCCACGATGTTGTGGACTTCGGAATCTGCATGGACACCCATATCAAATCCGTTGCACCATCGACTCTCTACATTCCCTACGCAGCGGTACCTGTATTCGTAAACTCCGTCAAGCCCGATGGCGATGGTATTCTCTATATAAAGCAGGAAAGGAAGGATTTTATGATTGTCGAAGCATCTCGCTTCCTGTCCGATAAGATGATACAGCCTGCCGTATAGCTGATAGAAAAAGCCCACATCGCCTTCCACGTCCATGGAAGGATGGTGAAGGCGCTTCCAACGGGAGGAGAATTGGTCTATCGTGTACATTTTAAAATCAGGGACTAGGTATCAGGGACTAGTTGACTAGTTTTAGATACATTTAGTAAAGCTATTCTGAACCTTGTCAACTGATACCTAGTCAACTTGTCAACTTTATTCGTGCAGCCACACCGTCCGCAGGTACCTGCGCCATATGGCAAGGTGGTTGGTGGTGTTGATTTCCTTGCAGATGCGGACGCAGGTCTTTATCAGCTTGTCCTTTGCCGCATCCTTTTCCTGTGCTGAAGACCGGATAGCAAAGACATTCAACGTATTTTCACCGACCTTAAAGTCCTGTATGGCTTTTACGGCTGAATCCGCGTCCGTCAATACCTTATATAATGTAGGCGCGTAGTTGCGGAAGGACTCGATGAGCTTTTCCCCTTCCGCATTTGCCGTGCCGTCAGGAACGGCCTCCACCGTTCCCGCAACTAATTTCTCATTGGCTTTGCCTGCAGTCAGGAAATATTCCTGAAGGAAACCGTCCCAGTTGGCGAAATAGATAAAGCCCCTCTCCGGCTCTCCCCCGTGGGGAGAGGGTTGAGATTGTCCATCGTCCTTGGTTACAGCCCTCTCTCCACGGGAGAGAGCGGGGAGAGAGGCTATGTGGGCATAATAGGTAGTGGTGATTGTTTCGTCCTTTTGCAGGCTGGGCAGGTAGGCTTCTTCCTTTATGTCTACCTTGCGGATGATTTCCGTAAAATCCTTATGGTGGAATTCCACCCCGGTTTTGCCTTCTTCCATTTCCACACCAGCTGTCGGGGTAAGGAACGGGCGCAACGTCAGCTTGCTCCAGTTGGCTTTCACATACCCCGGATTGTCATGTTCGTAACGCACAAGGTTGATGACAAGTTCCGCCTCCGTGCCGGTCATCCGTGCCAGACGTTGGCTCAAAGCGGTGTCGCCATGTGCATGAAGTTCCTTGCAGAGCGATACCAGCGACGGCTTGACGACAAGACGGTCAATGATACCGTAAAGCATCTGGAGCGTGCGTTCTCCATAGCCGCAAGCCTGCAGGATTCCGGCAAGCAGGTCCACGGCACGCCCTTTCTCCGTTCCGACGGAGAGCCTGTCTCCCTCCATGTTGTGCAGGCGGACTACGTGTAAGTCCCATGCCTTGGGGCAGGAAACCGTGAGCCAACTGCCCGGTTCGAAGCCCTGTACCTGAAACACCAGCCGTTTTCCGTGGCGGAAACGGCAGATATAGCCCTCACAGCCCGCGAGCGGACCGTCAACGACACGTACTATCTCGTTCGGTTCGCCCGTTTTCGTGTTGAAGGCATAGTCCGAGTAAGGACGTTCCAGCACAATCACCTTGTCAGCATAGTTCTCGTTGTAGTCACGGAAAGCACGCATCTGGGATTCGGGAATGACACACATCCGTGTCCTTTCTCCTTTCTCCTTTTTACGTTCGTACTGCATGTCCGCATCCTTGGAGTGCTCTTTCATGAAACTCATCAGCGCATTCTGCGTGGCGAGTACGAACACGATGCCCGCAAACAGCGGTTTCTGCCTGTCGTCGCTGTCCTGATGCACATTCACCGTAGTGTGGGTCGGCGCATAGATCTCCAGAATGTTCTTGGCCTGTGCCTTTTGCTTTTCCAAAAGTTCCACCAGCTTACCCTCCTGATGGCGTTTGGTGCGCACCACATACCAACGGTAATCCACATGGTTAAGTTTGTCGGGCATAGTTATATAAGGAATTAGAGATACTTTGTCTATCTGTTCTGAAAAGTGCGTTCTTCACGTTCCTCTCATGTCAATCGCATGATAGTTCCGAAGCACCTTATTTCAGGTATAACGGCGGTATTCTGGACGAACCTCAGCAGCAATGATCCACCGTTGTTATGTGACGAGAAGAACAAAACTCGATGCGTTTTAACATTTTTGCTCCCATATCACAAGTGTTTAGTTTTCAATCCATTAAGTCTATTCTACACCCACCGCTTTACCATTGCTTTATAATATGAAACGGCGAATTTTTGCAACTGATTGATTATCAATATATAACTTTGCACCAAGTCCAATTTTAGTCAAACAACGGCTGTATTTGCTCGACTAAAATTGTAATATTTAAAAAAAATCCAGCGATAAATGGCTCTGTATTAAATCTTTTTATTACCTTTGCGGCGTACTTACCGCTTCATATTATACAGTTCCGAAATTTGTCGAACATTCCCAGTTTTCATTCACGCATGATTTTGCCTATCATTTTCCGGTTGGCTTTCACCACGTCTTCCGTGTCGATGGAGGAAAGATAGATTTGTGTGGTCTTCAGGTTTTCATGGCCCAGCCCCTTGCTGATGACGGACAGGCTGGTGCCCATGTCACGCATCGCGCTGGCCCAGGTATGCCTCCCCGTATATGTCGTCAGGGATGTACGCAATCCAGCCATCGCGCCGATTTTCTTCAGGTAGTAGTTCACCTTATGCTCCATCCGCTCGTACTGCCGCCGTTCCGTGCCGTCCGCCTTTGTGATGATGGGCAAAAGGTACGGGCTGTCTTTCGTCAGGTGGGCGTAGTTGTCCACGATGTCCTGCATGGCAGGCTCCCAGCTGACGGCCAGCTCCTGCCCGGTCTTCTTACGGCTGTAGTGCAGCTGCCCGTTTCGGATGTCGTCTTTCTTCAGGTAGGCAAGGTCCACGAACGAGATGCCCTGCAGATAAACGCTCAGCATGAACAGGTCACGTGCGAAGGCGACGGCGGAGTCCTCGGGCAGACGGAGCAGCCTGATGGCACGCAGTGAACTTAACGGTATGGCTCGTTTGGCGGTCTTGGCGAACCCTGTGAACACGTGGCGGAAAATGTTTTTGTCGGTTGTCAGTCCTGCTTCGACGGCCTTGCGGTAGAGGGTGCGCAAGGTGCGCAGGTAGCACGACGAGGAGTTGCGCTTCACGCCCCGTCCTTTCAGCCATGCCTCATATTGGTTCATTAGTTCCGCGTCCAGTGCGTCGACGGTCATGTCCTCCCCGTCGCGGAACTGGGAGAAGCTCGACAGGGCGTCGCGGTAGGTCTTGGCGGTTCCTAGCCTGCCGACACGGAACTTTTTCGCCGTCATGCCGTGGATGAAGCCGAACCACGTCTGGCACGGCGGAAGGAGGCGGAATGCCGACACGATGTCGTCCGCCGTGTATTCCAGCATGGCCTGTTCCCTTTCCGTAATGAATGCGGCGAGTCGCTTGCAGTCCCATCGTATCTTGGAGACAATCAACTGAAGTTCCGCCTGCCGTTCCGGTGTGCCGACGATGCGGATGAACGAAGTCCGCCCGTCCCATTCTTCGGGTGTGATGTGGTAATCGGTATAAACTGTTCTCGTGCTTCTGCGGTGAGTCACTTGGAAATACAAAGTGCCGGGCTTGCCTTCAGCGGTGGAAGGGCGGAATTTAAGTTTGAATGATGCCATAATTTCTGATTTTTAGTTTGTTATTAAACTGAAAATACACAGTGTAACCATTGAAAAACTCCGTCATTCCGTGCCGTATTGTTTGCAGATTGTTTAGTCTTTTTCTACTTGTCATGGCTCGAACAACAGGGCGAGTTCCACCCGTCTGCGCCTTTCTATGCTTGGGATAACCCGGCCTTTCCATTTCCGAAAAGACACATATTCCTTATGGATCTCCCTGTTGCCGCGTTCCAGCTTGCGTATCAGTCTGCTTTTGGGATGTTTCCCGCTTCCCAAAAGACGGTACGGGCCCACCTGATAGGCGAGACAGGCAAGAAGAACCGAATCTTGACCGAAGCGGCGGAACATCCGGCACAGCTTCCGCAAGTCGGCACGGAGCAGGCTGTCACCCTGTGTTCGGCTTATCTTATGGGTCAGCCGTTCACCGGGCAACAATTTGTGCCCGTATCCTATGTAAGGCAGATGCCTTTTCTCACCATGCCAACCCTCATAATGCTTGGTGCAGAGTATGGCACGCTCGAACGGTGGCAATTCGTATATTCTCAACCGCTTTTCTTTGTCGGAAGCTTGCGCTGTCAAGTTGAGTGAAAACAGGAACAGCAGGGATAAAACACATAAAACCAATCTCATCTTGCCCCTTTCTTGTTTACCACGTCCTTTATCATCTCCTTCACGTCCTGACCTACTTTCACAAAATTCCGGTACAGGATGCGTTCCCTTTCTTCTTTCGATGGAAAAGTATAGAACTTGGGAAGCGGCACATACCCGTCTTCCTCTTTCTTAATCTCTTCCATGTCGAAATCTGTCTTGCAGAAGAATTTCGAAGTCTTGAACTCTTCGGCTTCCTGTATATTCATGCTGCCGCCCCGTCCGGTCTTGGTTTTCACGAAATCACGGGCTACCTGTCCGCATATCCATCCCGTAGGCAGGTCGCTTATCTTCGAGGCCGGCACAAGGTTGTCCATGTTCTCGTTCAGGTTGATGCTGGTCTTGTCGCGGTCGATGGTCACGCCACGCTTCAGCTGCACCACCTTGCCAAAGATGTCGTTGCTCAGCCATTCAAGCGTTTCTTTAGAGCGGGCGGAGCCTGAAACCACGTTGCCCACTGTGGTGATAATCTTCTGCATACCCACTTTCCCGTAATCGGCTTCCAACTGCGGCAGTTCCTGAAAGCCCAATGCCACGCTCACTTTGTTGCTTCGTGCCGTTCCGATAAGTCGGTCTATCTTGTGAAAATACAGCGTGGGCAGCTCGTCCACGATGATACTTACGGGGATGTTCTTTCCCTGCCCTGTATTTACACGTGTCACAAGTCTGTTCAGTATCAGGGCGTTCAACGCCCCGATGATGCTCTCCATCTCCGGGTCGTTGGCTATCAGCAGGTAGCTGGGATTTTTCGGGTCACTCACTTTCAGATCGAAATCGTCGCCATCCTTATGGAATATCCAGTACGATTCCTTGGTGGCAAGTCGGGAAGTATAGACACGCAGCGTACCGATCATGCCTTCCAACTGTTCCATAGCCTTGTTCTGGAATGCCGTCTGGAACGGGCCAAGCAGCGGTGCCACCTCGTTGTCGGTCTGTAATACCTCGAAGATGGTCTGGTAGCTCTCGTTCAGGAACGACAGGATGTGCGGCATATCCGAGTATTTGCCCAACCAATAGGCAGGTTCCACGATGTTGCCGCCCTTGCGGTCGCGCACCACGCCCGTAGGTTTCCAGAACTTGGTCTCCTTGTCCTGCACCTTCTCCGCATACAGTTTGTTCCCGTCCTTGCCGTAAGGCTCCCGTTCGTAGTTCACGAAGAAATAGATGCAGGCGGCAAGGAAGTTGACCGCAGAGGTCTGGAAGAACTGGTCGCTACCTCCGCCACCTTCTTTCTTGCCTTTCTGCAAAGACTCCAGCAATGTTTCCGCCGTTTCGCTGGCAGCGGCAAGGTTGGGGATGTACTTCGCCTGTATCGGGTTCACCCTGCGACTGTATTCCACATTCACAAAGTTGATAATATTGAATTTGCATCCTTTGGGCAGTTTGCCCAGCTTCTGGTTCTTTTTGTAATGGTAGTACAGCTTGGTCGCCAATGTAGGGAACTTATAATCGTAAACTACTAAGGCAAAGCCTTTTGCGGAATGTTGCCGGATGAACGGCTCGATGATGGAAAAGGTCTTTCCGCTACCCGGAGTGCCGACCACCCAAGTTCCCCTGAACGGATTGCTGATGTTCACCCATCCCTTGCGGAACTTGCCTTTGTAATAGTAACGCATGGGCACATTGACCGAGTATTTGTTCTCCACTAACTCCGTGCATTGTTCGAAGCTCTCGTTCTCCAGGTTGAAGCGGTCTTTCAGCAAACCTTCCTTCAGGTATTTGGAGATGTTGTCCAATGCCACGTGAACCAGTATCGTACCGACCACCGATGCCGCCATGTAGAGGATGACGTTCAGGCGCATGGAGTAAAGGCGGACATCCATTTCATACCCGAACAGCCACACCGCAAGCACCAACAGCCCAATGCCCGACACCAGCGGGTAAAGCACCTGCCTCCGTGCATCGAACTCCAAGTGTTTCTTGTTCCTCGTACCCACGCAGGTGATGCAGATAAGCAGGAAGGTGGCAATCTTGCTGTACACAAGGTTGCCGTCATGGTAGATGAGCCACGTCTTCATGCGGTCGTGCACGTCACACACGATGCCGTTCCAATAGTCGAACATAGCAGGGTCGAACGCATACATGAAAAACTCCAGCAGGACGGACACGTACACCACCGTCCGGAATATCTTGTAAGCGCCTTGCAGTTCCTTGCTTTCTTCCATTTTCCTATTTTTGATGGATGATTATTTGTTAATGGTAATAATTGGCCGTACCCTGTGCGCCTGTATCTTGGGGGTTTCCTGCATGGCTCCGCTGCCAATGGAGTAGAGCCATGCCTTGGCGGTTTCCTGTCCTTCCACTTCGGTACTGGTCCAGTACCAGCAGTCATCCGCTTCATCGGGCAACGGGTCTCCGCCACAAGCCGCAATAAAGGGATTGATAAGTCCTTTGGCGGCATAGAGCAGGCGCATCTGCGCCACCGAGGGGACATATGCGCTTTGACCGTAATGCCACAAGTCAAACACCTGCATGGCCATCGGTGAGGAAACATCCTGCGTATCATATAGTGCAAAAGTGTTCTCGTTTCCATCGTAAGCCGTCAGGTCTGCCGATGTGCCTTGCGCCACGCCCATACTGTCAGCAAAGGCTTCCGCCGGGAGGTCATGCAGGTACACCGCATAGCCGATACCGGAAATATCTTCACTATGGTTCACGTAAAACACCACACCGATAGCTTTTTTGTCGGATATCGCGTATTTCTCATAACTCATGATCTCTCCGCCGGTGCAGAGGATATGGACGGCCTGCGTCGGTGTGCCTAATGGGTCGTGATGCCCGTCGCAACCGATTAATCCCAATGCCAGCACGGTCAAAATCGCTATACTCGTCATTCTTATTTTAATTGTTTCCGTTTGCATACCTTAATATAATATATAGGTGAATACTCCAATCTGCGAAAATCTGTTCAATCTGAGTCATCTATGTGCCATCCCTTATTTCGTGGGTATCTTCACACCGATGACAATCCCTGTCCGGAACAAATCTTCCCCTTTTATCATCAGGTCGCACTTGGCCTGCCAAAACAGCTTCCAGCCCTTGCGCAACGCATAGCTATGCTCATACCCCACATGGATGCCGCCCAGCACCTTGTCCCCATCCGAGCCCAGCGACCCGCCCAAGCGCAGGTTGCCGTGGTGATTACGGCTACGGAACACGCAGGGTTTGTAGGCAGCACCCACACCCCACGTATTGTAATGGTTCCAGAACAATTCGGGGCAGACGTGTCCGCAATCCTCACATTCGTCCCATTTCAGATAGACATTTCCGAAGAACTCCCACGCATGGTGGTAGTTCGTTTCGTACTCATAGCCGATGGTCAAGTCCATGCCCCTTTCATACAGCAATCCCGTTCCAATTAGTATTCTGCCGTGCCGGTCATCAGCAAAGCCGGGCAGTATGGCTGCCAACAAGAAAACCAGTGCGACAAAGCCTTTTCGCACAGCCAAATTCTTAATTATTAATTCTGCATTCTTCATTTCCCTTACTCCTCCTGTAATAAGACCTCATTGAAACTGTCCGCGCAAAGCACGTCCTCATAGTCAATGTTCAGGGCGATAGTACGTCCTGAAATCTGTTTTTCGCTGACCTCGATAGTCAGTACCTTGTCATTGGGAAAAGTCATTTTCCTTACCACCAGTACATTGCGGTATCCGTGCAGGAACGATCCCTTTTGTTCCAGTTCCATTTCCGGCTTTAGCTCGATGACCTGTGAGTTGGTGGCTTTCGATACTTTCTTATCTGCCAGCTTGACGCGGATTTCGTCAATATCAAAGCGGATGTCCGTGCGGTTCTCAATGGAGAAGTCGATAAAGAAGTAGTCACCTACAGCGTAGATGTTGTTCAGCCGCATGGTCATGCGGTGTTGCCGCCGGCTCACGTTGCGGTATCGCGCAGGGGAGAGCCACACCTGGCGGGCAAAGCGGTACATATCCTCGGTGGAAAGCGACACCGCAGGGTTGCGGTAGGCGGTCATCTCCACGGGCTGCACCTCCTTGTCGGTCACGGCCTCCTGCATCCGCGTGGTGTAGAGCAAGGCATACTGGGTGCGGTAGCGTTCCGTCACGATGGTGACGATGGCAAGCACCTCGCCGTCCTCATGCCCCGCCTCCTTGGGCTTCAGGCGGACGGTGTTGTTGATGGGCTGGTCGCCCGCTATCTTGTCCGTGGAGATGTCCACGAAGCGGATAGGTTCAGTGGCGGTAATGACAGTCGTCACCTGCTCGTTCACTGTCAGCTGTTCCATTTCATTGTAGGTCTGCTGCGCCTTGGCCGTGCTTCCGGCAAGCATGACTGCAACGGCCAGGATTCCTCTTATTGTCAGTTTCATTGTCATGATGATTGTTGTTTACATTGCATATTGTCAGTTCCTTTTTTCCCTGCCGTTCACCAGATAGACGAACGTGCCGTATTTCAGCTTCGCCTTGTTCTTGCGCACGGCCTTTGACAAGGCGTTGCTCGTGCGCTGGTAGGCGTTCTGTATGGCCTGCATTCCCCATTGGGCAAAGGTGTTCCCGGTATTTCCGTTGTTAATGCTCATCGTGCTGCCGAGGGCGTTGGATGCCACATCCTGCGTGGTTTCCCTGAAGGAACTACCGGGTACATAAAGCCCCTCCAACCCATCCGTGTCGTAAAGCGAGAGGTTCACCTTCACCAATTCGTCCTCCACCAGCAAGCTCTTGATGCTCCCTTTCCCGCGCTGGCTGCCGAAGCCGCTCATCGTGGCATACAGGTACGAGCCTTTGGTCACCACCTTGCCGTCTATCTCCACGTCGTCCAACAGGCGCAAGCGCACCCGCGAGCCTTCCACCGCCTTGATGTCCTCGTCGATGATGGCCTTTATCAAGCGGGGTTCCGGTTCGTTTTCGGCCAAGGTGTTGAAGTAGTCCGAAGAGGTCTTCACTTTTTTTACCACTTGCTCGTTCTCGGCATTCTCGGCAAGCTCGTTCACGGCATTTTCGTTGATTTCCACCTTGCCGCCTATGGCGACACTGCCGGTGGGGGCGAGGTTCTCCGTGTCCGTGCTGTCCACGTCCTGCAATCCTTTTTGCCCTTGCTTTCTGGCTTCTGCCAGTGCCTTGTCCAACTCCGCCAAGGCCTCCTTGCGCCGTTGCTCGCTTCGCGCTAGGCGTTCTTCTTCGCTCAACGGTTGCACCCCGGTGGTGTCCGCCACCATCGCTTCGCCTCTTTCGGCGCTTTGCCGCAGGCGTTCCTGCATC
>UMDH01027334.1_pt1 | contig 16568 bp, 9 predicted proteins | sample 1964441 | NCBI WGS metagenome assembly UMDH01 (sample SAMEA4835989, study PRJEB28245) | human gut metagenome | biome: gut microbiome; material: fecal sample | place: Denmark | collected 2008 | reverse complement strand
CATATTAGGCGCGTAGTTGCGGATTTGAGGATTAAGCATGAAAAAAATCCTGCTATATATTGTTTCGACCTTAATTCTGGTTGCTTGTTCTGATGAAATTCCTGAACATCATCAGCCTGTCCGTGCAAAACGTGCCGTACTTGCCTATATGATAGCCAACAATAATCTCGATGGGCTTATTATGCAAAATATACAATGGATGTACGAAAGTCTTTCTACAGCCAAGGATACTTGTACACTGGTAGTTTACTACAAACCATCAGAAAGCAACCAGTACATGAAAACGGCAGAGATACTTGAGTTCACAACCGACGGATATGGAAGAATAAACGGACAAACAATATTAAGTGGTTCTTCGCTTACTTCAGAAAACGTTATATCGCAGGCCGTTCATCATCAGGCATCAATAGGAATTGCAACCGATCCTTTTATCATGGCAGAAAATCTTCGTATGATGCAAGACATAGCACAAGCTGAATCATACGGATTGATCTTGGGATCTCATGCCAGCGGATGGCTTCCATCTCCTAACGCAATAAGTACATTTTCTTTTGGATGGGACGGAGTGGAAAGTAATACCATTGACATACCCGAACTTGCAACTACTCTGGAACAAAGTTTTCCTGAAAATAATCTCGACTTTACGCTGTTCGATGCCTGTATGATGGGGACAGCTGAAGTCTTTTATGAATTACGCAATGCTACCCACTACTGTATTGCCTCAGTAATGGAAACTCCTGCTGCAGGATTCCCTTATAACCGCTTTTTCACCGGTTTATACGAAAGTGATATAGATTATGCAAAGATTTGTAATGAAACCGTACAATACAATAAGGAAAACAGATGGTGGGGAACATACGCAGCAGTAGACTGCACTGCAATGGAAAATGTAGCTCAGGCTATAAAGGCAGAGCTAAAGGAACACCAGTCCGAATTAAGTACACTCGACTATACTCAGATACAACAATACGGTTACGAAAAATATAAAAACTTCTCATTCGACTTACTCGATTTTATCAAACAACTTAATGGAGGTACTATTCCAGCTACAGTAGAAAACAGTTTGTCTCAAGCTGTTGTAGCTAAAAATTGCCTGAATGGAGAAGAATATCCGTTTGTAACACTGAAAATCGATGCTACACGTTATTGTGGTATGGGCATGTATTTCCCCGGCAGACAAATTAAATCTTCATGGGATAAATATTGCCAGTCATCCGTTGCATGGTACAATGCTGCCGGGTGGAATGAAATACAGCCATAATACTATTTCAAGGCCTTCATCAGTTCAGGCATTAATGATGGAAGTGTATGTTCATTTTGTGCAGTAAAGAAATTCCTGTCAATTTCATAAGCTGAATCCGTAGCAACTCCTTTGCATATAGCAGGTTTTGCCAGCGGATGAACTGCCAGTCGTACTCCTTCCGTTATACCTGCAATTTCAAAAATCAAAGCAGCAGCACAATGCCCTATTATTAATTTACCTTCTTCTGCAAATTCTTTGATCACTTGCATCAATGCAACATTATGTACCTCTGAGGCATGTTCTTTAAAAACAGGGACGGCATCTCCACATGAGAATACCAATGCATCATACTCATGAGCATGCCCTTTCAGATTCTCTATTACATCATCCGCATAAAATCGAATACCTGAATTAGTACGCATATCAGTAGTTTCCGCAACTGCATACACACGGTAGATAATCTGATTTTCGTAAAAACTTTCCAAGTACTGAAACAGCCCCAATCCATTTACCGGATTGACGGCTAATACTGCAATACGCTTTGCCATAATTCTAGTTTTTTAAATTATACATTAGTTATTATTAGTAACTTTATTACTTTTGTGTTGCAAATGTATGGGCCTCAACCGGATAATACAAGAAGGCACATCAATGTCAGTCACTTACACCAGTGTAAGTATTATTATAAAACAAGCATTTACTAACTGTTAATATATGCAAAACTTTCATCATTCAGGTATATGTCCTATCCGAGATATCATTGCACGCATCAGTACCAAATGGGCAATGCTGGTTTTAACAACCCTCCATACCAACGGAGTTATGCGGTTCAATGACATACAGAAAAGTATCGGAGAGATCTCACAACGAATGCTAACTGTTACATTACGCTCTTTAGAAACAGACGGACTGATAAAACGCACCGTTTATCCGGAAGTTCCCCCTCGCGTAGAATATAAGTTGACTCTACGAGGTGAAAGTTTAATGCCAATATTGAAAATGTTAACCGATTGGGCACTTGATCATGCAGAAGAAATCATGAAAGACCGACAAAAGTAACTATACAGCAAAATAGAAAAGTTATATTCACATGCGTTTTTCATATTTGATTTAGTTTAATTATTTTTGCAATATGTGACAAATGATTTTGTATACAACTATTTTTACAATAATCATTGAATCACCAACAAACATCAGCATATCATACTTATGAAAAACGACCTCATGTCTTTGATAAACTTTACCGCATGAAAATCTTACTGAAATATATCATTATTCTCCTTGTATGGGCTATAGGTACTACTGCTCAGGCTGAATTGACAAACAAGATGTTCAACATCAGACATATCGGTCACGTAGAAGGACTTAGCAGCCAACGAGTGTTTTCAATCGTAGAAGACAACCATCATGCAATGTGGATTGCAACAAAAGCAGGTATAGACCGGTACAATGGCCAGATGGTAAAAAACTATACCTTAGAGGGAAACTTCTATTATGGTGATATGGCTGGACGCAGAATCCGCTTGCTGTATCACGAAAAGTACGGATTATGGGCATACGATCACACTGGCAGAATCTATCGATACCGACCTGATACAGACAGTTTCGAACAAGAATTATATTTAGGCGAATCTATCAAGGGAGAAATTATCCTGAATAAGCTCTGTATGGACCCAAACGGAACATTATGGCTGGGGTTAAGTAAAGGATTATACAAAAAAGCTCCCGATGAAGCTGTTTCACAGATTATTCCGAATAAGTACATCAATGACATTATCTGTGTAGGAGATTCTCTATTTACAGGAACATCCAACGGAGTGTTATATATATCATGTTCAAATCCTCAGCATACCAAAGTTCTCACAGAGAACAAAAATGTACAAACTCTTTTTTATGATAGCGCACATAAACAGCTTTGGATCGGAACATTCAATAATGGACTATGGACACTGGATCCGACAACTGGCATAGTAGAACACATCGAAAAACAGAACTCCTGCTTTTCCAGTCCCATCCGGGCCATCACAGCCTACGACGACCATACCCTACTGATCGGAATAGATGGAGGAGGTGTACATACAGTCAATCTGGAAACTAAAAGAAGTAATCTTTTTATTAATACAGAAGATAACAGCGATATCTACCTGCAAGGAAATGGAGTTTATGCCGTAACCCGCGATCATCAGGGAAATATCTGGATAGGAAGTTATACGGGAGGAGTATCTGTTGCTATCTACCTGAAATATCCTATAACTATCCTCAACCATGAAAGAGGTAATCCACAATCGCTGGCAAACGATAATGTCAATGATATCGAAGAAAATACCAACGGTGATATATGGTTTGCCACTGACGACGGAATCAGTATTTTAACTCCTTCCGGCATCTGGAAACATATACTGAAATCAACCGTTACCGTAACGTTGTGCAAAGGTAAAGACAGCAATATATGGGCCGGAACCTACGGAGACGGTGTGTATCAACTAGATAAGTCCGGAAAAACAACCACACACCTCACAGAAGGAAAAGGAGAACTGACTACCAACTACATATTCTCGATCACCGAAGATTATGACGGCGACTTGTGGATTGGGGGACTTGATGGCGGACTGGTTAAATGGGACAAATCAAGACAACGTAAACAGGTATTCGATGTAAATTGGATACACTCCATTATGGCCATAAACCATCACCAGATAGCAGTAGCCACAGTAAACGGCTTCTGCATAATAGACAAACAGAGTGGAACAGTCAAACCATATGCTACCACTCAAGATCTCAATGAGCAAAATGCCAGTGCTTACATCATTTCCATGCTTTTTAATGATGACGGAACGATATGGTTAGGTACAGAAGGAGGAGGACTGAGTTTATACAACATGAATACTCACGAGCTGAAAACATTTACTACCCACGAAGGTATGTTGTCTGACGACGTATACAGTCTGCAACGGGATTCCCAGGGAGGTATATGGGCAAGTACAGGAAAAGGACTGGCTATTGTTAAAGACTTCCAGGTATCAAATTTGAATTATATCTATGACATAGACAAAGTATATAATAAATCATCGTATACCCAGTTATCTGATGGAAGATTTGCATACGGAAGCACTAACGGAGCTGTATTTATTTCTCCCGACGCAGTAATGATGGTAGATTATCAAGCTCCACTGCGATTTACCGATTTACGAGTTGAATATCTCAATCCTCATGAAGCCAGACAGCTACATCCCTGCATCTATCAGATGCTAGTCGATAAGGACGTCCATCTGGGATACAGCCACAATTCGTTTGTCGTTACTTTCGAATCTATAAACTATCGGTTCCAGCACGACATTACTTATCAGTATATTTTAGACGGATACGAAAAATCATGGAGTAATCTATCTTCAAACGGATCTGTACGATATACCAATGTATCTCCCGGAACATATACACTCAAAGTACGCAGTTTGAGAAAAAGTAATGGAGAAATTATATCCGAGCAGACACTACCCATACGAATCGCACAGCCCTGGTGGAACTCATGGTATGCATGGATAGTATATATCTGTCTGGTAGGAGGTATTTTTTACTTTATCCTCCGCTTCAAGAGCAACCAGCTTCAGAAGCAATATGATGAAGACAAAATCAAATTCTTCATAGATACGGCTCACGACATCAGAACTCCGGTTACACTGATTATGGCCCCACTGGAAGATTTAGGTAAACAACAGGAACTATCTGTCGATGCACATCAGCTGCTGGATATGGCACGTAACAACACGCGCAAGCTTCACACTCTCATCACACAGCTGCTGGAGTTTGAGAAAGTAGATACACACAAGAAGTCTATCACACTGGAACCTGTAAATCTGAGTGAACTGCTTGTTGAAGAATGTGCAAGCTTCCAGGCACTATGCGACAAAAAACAGTTGCATTTGCATATTTCATTACCAGATCAGGATGTATATGCCATGGCAGACAGACATCTAATGGAAATGTTACTCGACAATTTACTCTCCAATGCATGCAAGTACACTCCATCACACGGAAATATAGAAATAAGTCTGCGATATAATAAGCAAAAAGTTATCATCGAAGTAAAAGACAATGGCATCGGTATACCCTCCAAAGCCAGAAAACACTTATTTAACAGTGTATACCGGGCTGAAAATGCCAGAGAATCACACGAGTCTGGCACAGGATTCGGTTTGTTGCAGGTACAGCGTATTGTAAAGATGCTACATGGAAAAGTATCTTATGAATCAGAAGTAAACAAAGGTACAACATTCTCTGTTACATTACAGAAAGCTCATAATACAGCTGCCGTATCACAAACACTTCAGGCTACTTCACACCTATCATCACCTTCACAACAAAACGAAAATACTACATATTCTTCACCAGAGAAGAAAGAGGTTGAAGAGAAACTGGAAGGTAAAGATACGTTGCTGATAGTAGAAGATCACGAAGAATTGCGCTACTATTTACGCAAGACCTTTGAACACTATTACCGTGTCATTGATGTCGCAAATGGGAAAGAAGCTCTCGATTATCTGTCGAATGAATATCCCGATCTGATCTTATCGGATGTAATGATGCCGGGTATTCAGGGGGACGAATTATGTCAAATGGTAAAAGAAAATCCGGATACAGCCGGTATACCTTTTATCTTGCTCACTGCCAAAACCAATTATGATGCCGTAGTAGAAGGATTGAAAAAAGGCGCAGACGATTATATCCCCAAACCTTTTAGTACAGAAATACTAAAGTTAAAGGTACGCGGATTCATAGAAAACAGAAATCGTCAGCGAGATTTCTTCATGCGACAAGCTCTCAAAGAGGTAGAAAATGGCAGAAACAATACCACATCAACTCCTGACCAGCCAGCTCAACAAAGTGATGACACCATTGACAACCAGCCGGCACTTTCCGAAAGTGACCATGCATTTGTGATACGTGCTACTCAACTGGTCATTGAGAATATCAGCAATGCAGAATTCAATATCAACAGTCTGTGTCAGGAAATGGCTATGAGCCGTACTCTCTTTTACAGCCGGCTCAAATCGCTGACAGGAAAAGCTCCGCAAGAGTTTATCCGTATCATCCGATTACAACAAGCAGCCGAACTGCTGAAGCAAGGTAAAAACGTGACAGAAGTAGCTACTGATACAGGATTTATAAATGTAAAATATTTTAGCATGCTATTCAAAAAACAATTTGGCATTCAGCCCAGCAAATATGAGCAGGACAGTTCAGCCTCATCATCAGACAAACAATAAGAAATTCATTTAGTCTTACATAAGAAAGTCGGTAAAAAACAGTTTACCGGCTTTTTTTATGCCCTCCTCTCTCAAAAACGACTCTTTTCACCGGCATAAAGCTGTTTCAGATAGTCATAAAGCTATCACTTCCAGTAGAAATGTCAGCAATCAAACCTTATATGTCAGCTATCTGACCATCTTATTTGCATACAATCCCCACTTTTGCACAGAGCTCAACAGCCACACGGCGTATTAGTCACCGCAGCTACAACCGGGCTCCCTACGAACCGATAATGATCTTAACCCATAAATATCTGTAATATGAAAAAAGTAAAAATTCTACTGGCACTGGCAATGTGCTCAATGTATCAGTCCTGCTCATCCGATGAAGTAAACATGAATCCGCAGGAAGAATCTCAGGAAAAAGTTGTATTTAAAGATGACTTCGAAACGTTCGACAGCAATGTATGGACCAAAGAAGAACACGAAGCCGGATGGGTAAATCAAGAACTGCAAATATATGATGCAGCACATGTATCGACCGGGACAGATGAAGGACGATCTGTTCTTATTTTAACGGCAGAACGGAAAGGAGACAAAATCTATTCCGGAAGAGTAAACAGTCAAGGCAAAAAAAGTTTTCAATATGGCAAGATAGAAGCAAGCATCAAACTTCCCCAAACAGCAAATGGTCTATGGCCTGCATTTTGGATGATGGGCGACAATAATATGCCTTGGCCTCAGTGCGGAGAAATCGATATTATGGAAATGGGACAGGAAAACGGTATAATCAACGGTACGTCTGAAACCTATCTCAACACAGCCATCCACTATGGAACCGACTACGAAAGCGGACATCGTCAGGAATATCATGCCGATAATGTTTCACAGAGTCTGCAAGATGGGAAATATCATACCTACTTACTGGAATGGAATGAAAACAGTCTGACTGTAAGCATAGACGGAACCAAGTTTTACACTTTCGACATCAGCAAAGTCAGCGGACGTTATGAATATTTTCACCATAACTTCTACATCCTGTTCAATCTGGCTGTAGGTGGAAGTTTTACCGGTATCACAGACGTCAATGCCATCACTGCATTGAAAGACGGAGAGAAGGTAAACATGTATATCGACTGGATAAAAGTTTATTAATCTTAATACAAACAAATCTATGAAAACAAAAAATTGCAGGTACACACTATTATGTGGCACACTCTCACTTTGTTTTATAGGTGGAATTTCACCGATGAAAGCAATTACCCAACCAGTTCATTCTGCTGTTGAGCAACAGACCCACACTGTAACCGGAACTGTAACCGATGCTACCGGTCCCGTTATCGGAGCATCAGTTATAGAAAAAGGAAATACTACCAACGGAACCATCACCGACTTAGATGGAAAGTTTACATTAAATGTAGCTCCAGGTGCAACACTGGTTATCAGTTACATTGGCTACAAAACGATAGAAATAGAAGCAAGTAAAAAGCCATTGAATATTGTCATGGCTGAAGACAGTAAGGTATTGAATGAAGTCGTAGTAACTGCATTAGGTATCAAAAGAGAACGTAAGGCATTGGGCTACGGAGTTGATGAGGTAAAAGGCGAATCGCTTACAAAAGCCAAGGAAACAAACGTAATCAACTCGATGGCAGGTCGCGTTCCGGGACTTGTAGTCAGCCAGACAGCCGGAGGTCCTTCCGGATCAACACGAGTTATTTTGCGTGGTAGCACAGAAATGACAGGAAACAACCAGCCGTTGTATGTCATCGACGGTGTGCCTCTTGATAATACCAACTATGGTAGTGCCGGTACTTCAGGAGGTTTCGATTTAGGTGACGGAATTTCCAGTATCAATCCCGATGATATCGAAAACATGTCTGTATTGAAAGGTCCTGCTGCATCTGCTCTTTACGGTAGCCGTGCCAGTCATGGAGTTATCCTCATTACAACCAAAAAAGCCAATGGAAAAGAGAAATTCAGTGTAGAATATAATGGTACACTCACCTTCGATACTCAGTTGGCTAAATGGAACGATATACAGCAGGTATATGGTATGGGAAGCAACGGAACATACAGCATCGATGCCATTTCAAATACGAACAAAAGCTGGGGACCAAAGGCTGACGGCAGTAATATGCTGACATATTTTGACGGTGTAGCACGTCCTTATCTCATCATTCCAGACAATACTTCCGGATTCTTCCAAACAGGTCTGACAGCTACCAATACAGCTATCATCAGTGCCAATAGCGGACATACAGGTGTACGTTTCACCTATACTGATATGAGAAACAAAGATATTGTTCCTCAGTCGAACATGAGCCGTGACATTTTCAACCTGCGTACCAACACCAGTCTGGGAAAAGTAGATGTTGACTTCAGTGCCAACTATACTCGCGAAGCTGTAAAAAATCGTCCGGCACTGGGTGACAGCAAATCGAACATCGGAAAGAACCTGATGACTCTGGCAACAACCTACGATCAGGAATGGCTGAAAAACTATCAGGATGAAAACGGTGAATATTCCAACTGGAATGGTATGGACCCATACAACGTAAATCCTTACTGGGACGTTTACAAAAACTCCAACAATTCGAAGAAAGACCAGTTCCGTTTCAATGGAAAAGCAATCTGGAACATTAACAAACACCTGAAACTGCAAGGTACAATCGGTGCAGAACTGAACTACTTCATATTCGAAGATTTCAAAGCTCCTACTACCCCGGGATACGAAGCCGGTTATTTGCAGAACAGTAATTTCCGTAACCGCATGTACAACTTCGAACTACTTGCCCTCTATAACAATACGTGGGGAGATTTCGATTTCAATGCAACATTGGGAGGAAACGTTTACAAGGTCAATAATCAGACTACCGTCACTACTGCCCAGGATATGCAGATTCGTGATGTAGTAGCCCTGATGAGCTTCAATGAAACCAGCTTGGAACAGAACAGTTACCGTAAACAAATCAATTCGGTTTATGGTGCAGTAAACGTAGGATGGAAACATTTGGTTTATCTCGATGCAACTTTACGCGGCGACCAGTCGTCTACCCTGCCTATCGGAAACAATGTATATGTTTATCCGTCATTCTCCGGAAGTTTTGTATTCTCGGAATTACTAAAACAAAGTGACCTGATGCCTTACGGAAAGTTCCGTTTATCATGGGCACAAGTAGGTAGCGACACCGACCCTTATCAGTTGGGACTGGTTTACAGCAAATCGAAATTCACCTACCCGGGCTATACCATCGGATACATCAACAATTCGACAATGCCTAATAAAAACTTGAAACCGACTAAGACCAACTCTTTCGAACTTGGTCTGGAGATGAAGTTCCTGAAGAACCGTATCGGACTCGACTTTACTTACTACACTCAAAACAGTAAGAATCAGATTATGGGTATGGCCAGTTCATGGACTTCCGGTTATAATTACCGCCTGATCAACGCTGGTGAAATTGAAAATAAAGGTATCGAAATCGCACTTAACACACGTCCGATAGAACTTAAGGATTTCTCCTGGGATTTAAACCTGAACTTTTCAAAGAACAGCAATAAAGTAAAGAAACTGGTAGATGGCATGGACATGTTCGAACTTGAAAAAGCAGCATGGCTGGATGTACAAGTTGCAGCAAAAGTCGGCGAGAACTTCGGAGCTATCGTAGGACCGGACTTCAAACGCAATGAAAACGGAGATATTCTTATAGACCCGCAGACCGGACTTCCACAGTACGACAAAAGCAATCATGTACTGGGTAATGCTTCCTGGGACTGGACCGGAGGTCTTGGAACAACGCTTACTTATAAAAACTTATCTCTCTCTGCTCTTTTCGATATCAAAGTCGGAGCTGACCTCTATTCTATGTCTGCCCGTGCTTCTTATGAATCTGGTAAAAGTAAAGAAACACTCGCAGGTCGTGAAGAATGGTATCGCTCGGAAGAACAACGCCAGGCCGCAGGTATTGCCAAAGGTTCTCCCGACTGGACTCCTACCGGTGGTTTCATAGCTCCGGGTGTAATTGATAACGGTGACGGAACTTATCGTCCGAATGATATTTACATTAACCCGGAAGATTACTGGATGAGTGTCTGCCGAAATGCTCCGTCAATGTTTATCTACGACAATTCATACATCAAATGCCGTGAAATCACCTTAAGCTACAGAGTACCTCAGTCATGGCTGAAAAACGTAGTAAAAGGACTCACAGTTTCATTCGTTGCACGTAATCCGTTTATCGTATGGAAGAATATTCCAAATATCGATCCGGATTCAAACTATAACAATACAACCGGTATGGGATTGGAATATGGTTCACTCCCATCACGCAGAAGTTACGGATTCAATGTCAATCTCAAATTCTAAAGATAGTTCATTACGTAATATATTAAAGAAGAAATACAATGAAAAACTATAAATCATATTTTACCCTGATATTGGCGGCATTCACCATATTCTTTACAGCATGTAGCGATGAGTATATGGAGAATATGAATACAGATCCGTCGAAAGCCTCAACTATCGATCCGAATGCACAGCTCACCACAGCCCAGCTACAGACTTACGGCGATCTAGGAATGGTAGAAATCTACAGGAACTACCTGTATGCATTCAACCAACAGCTCATGGGATGCTGGAACACAACAAACTATGGAGGCAGACATACTGTCGACAATAATGAAATGGGACGTATCTGGACTACGTTTTATACAACTGCTATCAAAAACCTGACAGATGCTCAATATCGTACAGCCGATAATGCTGAAAAAGTAAATATCAATTCGGCAGTACGTATCTACAGAGTATACCTTATGTCGGTCATTACAGATATTCACGGAGATGTACCTTGCAGTGAAGCAGGCAAAGGCTTTCTGGAAGAAAAATTCAACCCACGTTACGATACACAGGAAGAAATCTACAACGATTTCTTCACAGAACTCAAAACTGCCGGCAACAACATGGATGCCAGCAAAGACAAAATTACAGGTGATGTTATTTTCAACGGCGACGTAAGCAAATGGAAAAAACTTGCCAACTCTTTGAGAATGAGATTTGCCATGCGTATCTCCAATGTCGCTCCTCAAAAAGCTCAGGAAGAGTTTGAGGCAGCCCTGCAAGACGAAGGCGGCATCTTCCAAAGCAATGATGACAATGCACTTATCCAATACATGGAAAAATCATTCAGTTTCGGACAAGAAGCCTATACAGACTACCGTGGAAATGCCTTGTCACAACTGTTGTTCGGTAACGATCCGGCCAATAACCCAAGCTATCTATGTTCTACTCTCTTCAATCAGTTGTATAACACACGTGACCCTCGTACGTTTATGATCGGACGCTGCTATTACGATGGCCTGATGAGTTCTACCAGCCCCGATAACCGCATCGATCTGACAAACGAAATGCTGGAAAAAGGTATCGCTTTCCAGCCATGCGAACCGGGAGCATTCAGCTATGATCCGTGGCCTAGTGGATATGACAGCGATATTTTGAAGGAGCTTGCAGAAACCAATCCTTCCATAAGCACAACAGTAGCTCGTGAAACAGAACCTAAACTGGCTAACAACTTTCTGAAAAGTACAAACCCCGGCGTAGTCATGACATACGCAGAAGTTGAATTTCTATTGGCTGAAGCTTCTCTCAAAGGATGGAATACAGGAAGTAAGTCTATAGACGAACTGTACAGAACAGGAGTACGTGCAGCTATCGATTTCCTGACAGAAAGCTATGGATGCGACCAGGTTTCGGATGAAACATTCGAAGAATATATAAATCAAAACGGAATCGGACATACTGACGAACAGAAAAAAGAAGCCATCAATACACAGGCCTGGATTCTCCACTTCACTAATCCAGCTGAATGTTGGGCAAACATACGCCGTTCTGGTTATCCGAAATTGAAATCACCTGCTGAATACGGTTTCGGACAATATCTGACCGGCGGTACTGAAATTCCAGTACGCCTTTGCTACCCGGTTCTGGAATCATCTTACAATAAAGTAAGTTACGAAGAAGCTCTAAACCGCATGGGAGGAACAGACAACTGGTACACTCCGGTATGGTGGGACAAAGATGCAACAAAATAACAATCATTTTTTAATTAGATTCAGATATGAAAAAGATATACCACATACTATTAATCATGCTTGCAATGAGCTTCGGACTCATCGCCTGCACGGAAGAAACTCCATTTTCTACAGCAACAGAAAATGACGATCCCCGAATCCTTGACCCTTTATTTCCCGACCGAGTAAACGGTGAACTGCCGGTAGTTTCAAATATCAGCCGTGATGCCAACTTCTCGATGACACTGACTGTGACTCCTGCCGACTATACAACCGTTACATGGTTTATTGACGGAGAAGAAATACAGACAGGAAAAGAAATCGACCTCGCTCTGAAAGCAGGAACTTATCATTTGAAAGTGACCGCTACAACCAGCATCGGCAAATCGACTTACCGTGAAGGACTCATTCAGGTCAATCCTTTGGCAGATGATCCCTGGGCTACCGAAATCGGCTTCGAACGCATCATTACTACTGGAGCAAAAGCACAACTTTACGGCAACAACCTTGATAAAGTAAATAGCATCGTTATCGGCGGAAAAACAGCAACCGATATCGCTTACACAGAAAACGGAGAAAACAGCTACATCGAATATACCGTTCCGGAAGGACTGGCAGACGGAACCTATCGGATTATTCTTGTAGATAACGGTGGCAATGAATACGGAGGAAACAAAGTAACTGTTACCAGTGACGCACTCATTACAGCCGGCTCAGAACGTACTACAGCAAACAGCGAATGGGTAATGACAGGTATCAATCTCAATCAGATAGAATCGTTCACTTTCGACGGACAGACTGTTTCCAGCTTTATCCGTCAGTCGGAAACCGAGATAGCCTTTACTTGTCCTTCACTGGAAGATGGTGAATACACACTTACCGGAAGAACCACATCAGGAAAAGAAGTCATGTTCTATACCACTGCGGGAAACATCACAGAACAGACAGTAGTTGTATCTTCAGAAAGAGTTTTATGGGAAGGTCATCACTATGTATCATGGGATTTACCCGATGACAATCCGAACAAGACTTTCAACCTGATAGGAAAGGATGTATTCGCCAGCATAAAAGCAGGAGCTGTATTAAGCATATACTATTCAGTAAACTCTGCCGACGAATATCACCAGTTGCGCACCACAACAGGCTGGTGGAACGATCTGCCCGGTACTGCCGTCATCGAATTCCAGGAAGACGGAGTAAAACAAGTTCAATTAACTCAGGAAGTTCTGGACAAGATTCAGACAGAAGACGGTTTCCTCTGCATTGGCCACGGATATTATGTAGACAGAATAAGCGTACAATAAATCATTCTCAAAAAACACACATTATATGATACACAAGAAAATAACATCAAGTTTATTTGCTTTTACAATAGCTGCCTGTTCCATACAGGCAGCTCCAGCAACAGCAATTGCCAAAGACGCAAAATTAGAGCAACAGGTGGAAGCCACTCTTTCGAAAATGACTCTGGAAGAGAAAATCGGACAAATGACCGAACTTGCCATTGATGTATTGGGAGGTTTTGTCGATGGAGAATTCCAGCTTGACGAAGTTAAACTGCGCAAGGCCATTGCAGAATATAAGGTAGGTTCATTCCTGAACGCTCCGGGGCCGGTGGCACAAGATAAAGACAAATGGCAGGAAATTATCGGAACAATCCAGTCCATGTCGATGAAAGAAATAGGAATCCCATGTATCTACGGGTTGGACCAAAACCATGGAACGACCTATACACTGGATGGTACACTCTTCCCTCAGAACATCAACCTGGGTGCTTCGTTCAATCCCGACCTGGCATACGAAGCCGCACGTGTAACTGCATACGAAACACGTGCCAGCAACTGCCCGTGGACTTACTCTCCTACTGTAGACATGGCACGCGATCCACGCTGGTCGCGCGTATGGGAAAACTATGGTGAAGACTGTCTGGTAAATTCCATCATGGGAAGCACGGCAGTCCGTGGATTTCAGGGTGATGATCCCAATCATATACCTGCCGACCGCATTGCCACATCAGTCAAACACTACATGGGATACAGCCTGCCGCGTACAGGAAAAGACCGTACCCCTGCATACATACCCGTATCAGAATTACGTGAAAAATGCTTCGCTCCCTTCAAAGAATGTGTTGAAGCAGGCGCTCTGACTATCATGGTAAACAGCGGTTCCATTAATGGAGTTCCCGTTCACTCTAATTATGAACTGCTTACCAAATGGCTGAAAGAGGATCTCGGATGGGACGGAATGCTGATTACTGACTGGGCCGACATCAACAACCTGTACACCCGCGAACGCATCGCTGCCAATAAAAAAGAAGCCATCCAGATAGCTATCAATGCTGGTATAGACATGGCCATGGAACCATACGACCTGAACTTCTGTACATTGCTGAAAGAACTGGTTGAAGAAAATAAAGTGCCGATGAGTCGCATAGACGATGCCGCACGTCGTGTCCTCCGTCTGAAGTATCGTCTTGGACTCTTCGAGCACCCTAACACTCCAACCCAAGAATATCCATTGTTTGGCAGTAAAGAACATGCAGAACTGGCCCTTCGTGCAGCCGAAGAATCAGAAATTCTGTTGAAAAACCAAAACAATATTCTTCCGTTGGCTAAAGGCAAGAAACTGCTGGTTACCGGTCCGAATGCCAACTCTATGCGCTGTCTGAACGGTGGCTGGAGTTACTCATGGCAAGGACACCTTGCCGACAGATTTGCCGGTAAGTATAATACCATCTACGAAGCCCTATGCAATAAGTTCGGAAGCGAATATGTAACACTGGAACAAGGTGTAACTTACAAACCGGAAGGTGCTTATACAGAAGAGAATGAACCGGAAATAGAAAAAGCTGTAGCTGCCGCAAAGAATGTAGATATCATCATCGCCTGCATCGGTGAGAACTCTTACTGCGAAACTCCGGGTAATCTTTCCGACCTGGCTATCTCACCCAGCCAGCGTGAACTTGTAAAGGCACTTGCTACCACTGGAAAGCCTATTATTCTGATACTGAACGAAGGCAGACCTCGTCTGATAAACGATCTGGAACCTCTTGCCAGCGGAATTATCAATATTCTGTTGCCGGGTAACTACGGAGCAGATGCACTGGCAAATATTCTGGCAGGTGACGCTAATCCGAGTGCCAAGATGCCGTACACTTATCCACGCCATCAGGCAGCACTTACTACATACGACTATCGGGTAAGCGAAGAAATGGATAAGATGGAAGGAGCTTACGACTATGATGCAGTTATCTCTGTACAATGGCCATTCGGTTACGGATTGAGCTACACCACATTTGAATATAGCAACTTGCGCGTGAATCATCCTTCATTTACAGCAACCGACGAACTTCAGTTCTCTGTAGATGTAACCAATACCGGAAAGCTCGTAGGAAAGGAAGCTGTAATGCTGTTCAGCAGCGATCTGGTTGCTTCTCTCGTTCCCGAAAACCGCAGACTGCGTGCTTTCAAAAAAGTAGAATTGCAACCAGGCGAAACACAAACCGTTACTTTAACTATCAAAGCCAGTGATCTTGCTTTTGTTGGAGCTGACGGTAAATGGATTCTTGAACAGGGTGATTTCCGTATACAAAGCGGTAATCAGACACTGAACATTACTTGCAATCAGACATACAAATGGGATTCGCCTAACAAATAACAGATTATTGCCTTTACTTAAAAATGGAGCTGTATCGTATGTGACTCACGATACAGCTCCATTCTTTTTTATAAGGCAGTAACCTTTGCTGCTATTAAAAGTATTTACTCGTTATATTTTAATGTTTCCTTCAATGCCAAACCTTTTGCCGTAAGGCGATATTTCTGTAACTTACTTTGCTTTTCATTAGGTAAAGTAAACTCTATATAACCTTCATTTATAGACGGCTTAAGATATTTATTGCGAAAATATGTCCGATGCTTAATTCCTAATATTGATTGCAGAGTTTCCCTATCAACTTCATCATCCATACAAGCAACAAGAGTTCTTATATGTTCAGATACACTATCCAC
>UMDH01011292.1_pt1 | contig 17474 bp, 6 predicted proteins | sample 1964441 | NCBI WGS metagenome assembly UMDH01 (sample SAMEA4835989, study PRJEB28245) | human gut metagenome | biome: gut microbiome; material: fecal sample | place: Denmark | collected 2008 | reverse complement strand
AACTGCTTATGATCAATTTGAATGGTTTCATTAATAAATTGAATAGTAAGCTGGACATTATTTGTGATAGCGGTAAGGATAGCAAGATCATAGAAGCTTTATCCGACTTCAGTGGGGTGATGGATAAGCAAGCTTTACTTAAGGCTCTCAGAGATGTAAAAAATACAGAGTCACAGTTATCAGATCTGAATAATGTCATCTCCTTTGTAGCTAAGGATTTCAAAGTTACAAATAAGAACAGTGGACGAACAACAACAGATAGCTTAATCAGTGTACATGGGTTGCAGTTTGGTAGATTAGATCCATACGATTCACCAGAATCTAGTAAGATCGGTAAGGTACATCATCGAACAATCTTAGCAAGAGAAGACGAAGATGGGTACTTACTAGCTCCTTATATGGAAGTTAAGGACGGTAAGGAAACTGGTAATGTTTGTTATCTTACAGCCACAGAAGAAGCAGATGTATATGTTGCTTCTTGGGATGAAACTTTTGTAAATGAAGATGGTACACCAAAGAAGCAGATTAAGGCTAGATATAAAGGTGAGCCAGCCTACGTAGGAGTTAATGATATCAGCTATAAGGAATATAGCCCGTTGCAGGATTTATCACCAACAACTGGGTGCATTCCTTTTTTGAATTTTGCTGCAGGTAAACGTATACAGATGTCATGTAACCAGCAGAAGCAGGCTGTATCAACGACTAGAGTTGAGCGTCCTAGAGTTTGTACTGGTGTTGAAAGTTTGTTAGATACAGGAGCATATAAAGCTTCGGATCTTCTTAGTAAATACTATGAAGAGCAGGTATACAATTGTCCAGATTTGGCACAATACAAAGAAGCTGTGCTTAATAGTGATTTGCAGCTTACACAAATCGCAAATGGACAGAAAGTACGTAAACTTACTTTATTAGTGATTGCCTTAAAAGATGTAGAGCTTCCGGGATTAAATAACGAGTTATACTTGGAGATTCCTTTTGGGCAGAATACACTAAAGAGTGATATGTTCTCATACAAAATCAATGGGACAAACGGTGGTTACTACAAGAACAGCGATGTAGTAGCATACAATTCATCTTACGACACAAAAGAATACAAGTTATCCGGTATAATGGATTATGGTTCTTTGAAAGTAGATAATGAGCAACTTAAGGGTAGCATAGCCTTAGGGCATAATTATTGTGTAGCATTTAAAACATACGAGAGTTCATCTATTGATGATGGTATTGTTATTTCATCAGCTATTGTTGCGGATGATACAGTAACTTCTATTATGATTCACAAAGAAGCTGTTGAGTTGTTGGATACTAGTTCTCGTAAGGAAGTTTTTGAAGCACCACGTAATTCAGCTAATGGAGAGCCTGTTAACAATTTTAATATTAATGGGTTGCCAAAAGTAGGAACTTATCTGTTTCCTGGTGATACCGTTGTATACAAAAAGATCTCAGACAGTTCCGTGCGTGAAAATATCAAGCGATCACATAATCGTTATAATGCAACAAAGTTAAGTCCGTATATTAGCGGACAGGTTATCTCTTCTAAGATTGTGAAGACTCCAAATGGGCCAGTAGCAGAAGTTTACTTGGCATCTAGGTCGACTGGAGAAGAGGCTGATAAGTTTGCTGGACGTATAGGTAATAAAGGTGTAGTTGCAAGAATTGTGCCGGAAGAGATGATGCCTTATGATCCGAAAACTGGAAGAACGATTGATATTATCTTGAATCCATTAGGTGTTCCTAGCCGAATGAATATTACTCAGATTATTGAAGTTACTCTTGCAGCAGCTACTGTTAAGAAAGATGAGATTGCTGTAGTGAGTCCTTTCCATCCGGATAGTTTACAGTATGCTTTAGATGAAGCTAAGCAGGAGAATATACATCCTATCATGTTAGTTGATGGACGAACAGGAAAAGAATTTGAGCGTCCTATCAATGTTGGATATCAGTATATGTACAAGCTAGTGCATATGGCTAAAAAGAATATACATGCTGTTGGTTTACAGCATGGTGTGAATTCAGTAACATTGCAAGCAAAGTCTTCTTCAAAATTGAATGGTGGTCAGAGTTTTGGTGAAATGGAATCTTGGTGCTTGGAATCAATAGGAGCTAGTAAAGTTTTGCAGGAACTGCAAACAACTATGTCTGATGATAGACAGGCTAGAGATTACTTATCAACAGCTCTGGATAATAACCCATACGAAGTTCATGTGCAGGGAGAAAATCACAATGATGTTATGATGCTTACGTTATTACGTATTCTTGGCGCAGATATAAATACTAAGGTTGATAAAGATGGTGTGACTTATTATGAGTTCCTTCCTTTGAAGGATGCGGCAATAAAAGCTTTATCTCCTACAGATGTAACAAAAGAGTCCTTGCATAGTACAAAAATCTTTGGCACAAATGCTAATATTGCTGCTAAATTTGTAGACCGTGAAAAGTGGGGGTGGATTGATCTTCACACTGAAATCATTCATCCTATTTGGGTTGAGAAAAGTAGATTAGCCACTTTGTTCTTATGTAAAGAAGTAACTCCTAGTTGCCCTAGAGCAACGACATATGAACAGTTAAAATGGAGCCGTTCTGATAAAATTGCGAACACCGGACTGTTGGGGGATATTATTCAGTGCAAGAAATTTGTATTCTGTGATGAGGATGTGCTTGTGCATCTTTTGATTATCTCACCAGAAAGGTATGCTCAGCTGGATGAAGAGAACAAAGCGCGGTTCAAAACTGGGTTCTCTGCTATCAGTTGGGTGTTCCGTCATTATAGTGTAAAGGGAGCTTTAGACAAACTTCGTTATAAGATTTTGTCTCGTAATTCTGAACAAAAACAAAGAGTTTTATCTACACAAGAATTGCGTGCAGCTGTACGTGGTGAATCTTTATCTATGGGTATCAACGATACTTTGTCGGATCATATTGATAAGCTATTTGATGATTCAGATCCAAGTGCGGTATATGAATATCTTGAAGATCATCGTTCATCATTCGCTTTATTAAAGGCTCAGACAATGATGGAAGAGTTTATTGAAAATGGCTCTGAACTGACAGATTATTTGATTTCATCATATCCTGTTATGCCAGCTATTTATCGAAGTAATGCTGAGATTAAAGGTCGTGTAACTAAATCTGATTTCGATGTGTACTATGAAGCTATTTTACATGCAGTGGATGATGTCAAGTTGAGCAACAGTGAAAATCTGAAGTTAAACATCTACAATGCTATTAAGAATTTAGTAGGCTTATCGTCTGTGAAGAGTTCTAAGAAGCAATATGTTAACGCATTAGAGTATTTTACTGGAAAGAACAGTGACCAGACAAGTGCTAAGAATCATGGAAAGATTCGAGAAACTTTGCAGAAGAAGATTATAGGACGATCTGGTCGTTCAGTTATCATACCATCACAGGATCCAGAACGTGGTCCTATGTATGTTGGTTTGCCGTTCTCAATGGCTGTAGTGATGTATGAAGAGCAGTTAATTCCTTACTTACGAACATTTGCTACAGCTACAGATGTAGAAGGAATGGACTTGACTGTTAAAAACTTTAGGGAGTTATTCGTTGCTATGTCATCAAATAACAGAATAAAGTTTGAGAAGTGTTATGTAGAGCACTTCGCTAGATATTACAATATCGAAGTAACAAAGGCAAAAAAGCAGTTTATTAAATGGATCACAACATTTATTGAGGGTTCTGATGGCAAGCCATATGGACCTTTAGGAAAGGTTCTTCGTTCACAGGTTGTTTTGTGTGGTAGACAGCCATCATTACATAGATACAGTATTAGAGCATACTATCCTAAGATTGTATTTACAAAAGCTATACAGGTAAACTCTCTGATGTGTACTGGTTACAATGCAGACTTTGATGGTGACCAGATGTGGATTGCTGCATTGCTTACAGAAGAAGCTATGGATGAAGCTATCAATTTGATGAGTGCAAAAGCAGATATTATTAACGCAAAGAATGGCGAGATTATTTTGCAGCATAGTCAGGATATAGCTTTAGGTATTTATGTACTTACTATGCTTAAAGACAATGCTTTAGAGTTGACAGATACTAAGAGTATTTACCCATATAGTGATTTAACTTTATTAAAGCAGGATGTGCTGGATGGTAATATTCATGCATATGATTTGGTTTCATGCAGGGTAAATGGCAAACATTTTGTTAGTACGGCAGGAAGAATTATTTTTAATTCATTAATTCCTAATGCATTTGACGCAGAAGTTGGGACATTTACGAATAAGTTGGGAATTGATATTAAGCATCCGGAGCGTTTTGCTGAACTATTATACGATGGTTTAATTACATCAGGTAAGTCAAGTGATGGGAAGACATCATATAAGTTGGCTAACATCTGTAAGAGTCTATACGATCGCCACTTGGCAGGTGAGTTGCCTGTTGAAACAATTCTTGATGTATATCAGAAGATTCTCAGTGTTGGTTTCCGTATGAGTGATAGATACGGTGTATCTATTTCTATCTTTGACTTTAGAGAGATTGCAGATAAGTCGGGTAAGGTTGAGGTTCTTAAAGATGCTTCAAAGTTACAGGAGACAATTGAGGAAGACCATCAGGCCGGTCTTTTGTCAGATGATGACCGTGTTGAAAGTATCAATACGATTTACAAAAAGTCATTCAAGCAGATAGAGACTAATATTTTTGGCGATGAGAAAGCCGGAAAGTTAGGGACAATAAGTCGAAATAATAACGTCTTTATCATGTTTGATTCTGGTGCAAGAGGAAGTAAAGGACAGATCATGCAGTCTATCGGAGCTGTCGGTTTCTTACAGAAAACGAAGAATACTAATTTGAAGCTGCCAGTTCTCAGTAATTATGCAGAGGGATTGTCAAGTTTTGATTTTCAGATGTTATCATACAGTACAAGATCAGCAATGGCAGCTGCACAGAATGAGTCACAGAATGCCGGTTATGGTACAAGAAGATCTGAATACTGTAGTTCAGGTTTGGAGATTCTAGAATTAGACTGTGGTAAGAAAGATTGGTGGTATGACGTTGTCTGGGCAGACAGAAGAGATGAATTGTCTCGTTTTTCACCGTCCAAGGGTTGGTTTGATTCACACCTGTTACGAAGAGCTGTGGACACTAAGGATGTAACTACTATGGAGCTCTTTGGTGATACTTTACAGAATGGTAGAATAACAGAGCAATCATTTGAAAAACTTAGTAAAGGATTTAACACTATTAAGTTAACAGATGAAGTGTTGCAGGTTACACCAGAGATGTTATTCTGTACAAAAATACTAGACGCAGAAAGTGAAAAATATCTGAAATACTATAAGAAAGAGGGATGCCTTACAAGAGAAGCTTTAGCTATTGTAGATAAGCGACATCTTAAGCATGTGGAGACAGATATAGGTACTTTTGAGTTTAGATATGAATTAAGTCAGCTAAGTCGTTCCTTGCTTGAAAACAGAGAAGGTCGTAATATGCCAGGGTTGCGTAAATACACAGGTCCTGTTCATAAAAGATTGAAATCAGATATGTTTATTATCACAGATGAAACACTTGATTGGATAGAACGAGAGGGTGTCGACAGAATCGAAGCCAGAATTTTACTGGATTGTGAAACTGGAAGAAATGACAAGTCTGAGAGTAATAAATCTTTACATGGATGCTGTGCTCGCTGTTATGGATTGAAATACACAACTAACACTTTACCAGAAATTGGTGAGAATATTGGTATTGAGGCAGCTCAGGCTATTGGAGAACCAGCAGCTCAGTTGACATTATCCTTAGTTAATAAAGGTGGCGCGTCAGGTGAATCGGTTGCCAGCGGTGTTGATATTTTGCATAAGTTGTTAGACGGATCTTCATTATACGTCGATAAGTCTAAAACAATCACTTATGTTGCTAAGAAGAGTGGCTATTTGGAAGTTGAAAATATTGACAAGAAAGCTACACTGTCTATGATAACTCCGCAAGGAGAAGTTTTGAATGGTTCTGAATTCTTAGGTAAAATGAGCAGAGAAGTTAAAATCAATGCTAAATTACTGAATAGAAAGAATCATGAGTGGGTTGATGCTGGAGAAGCTGTTACAGATGGTTACGTATTACCAAATGATATTATTTGCGTACCAGAAGGTACACAGAAAGCACTTCTTCGTAAGAAGCAGACCACTTGGTTATACAATTGGTTTAGAACTTTCGTTGAAGATAATAATATCTTTGTAAATGCTCGACACTTCGAGTTGTTTACTAGAGCGCAGATGTCTGATATGGTAGTTGTAAAATCAAAAGATCCTGCATATAAGGTAGGCAAGAAATACAAAGTTGCGGATGTTTTATCAGCTAAAGATGTTGTTGGAGCTTTAGAGACAAATAAGTCTGCTGAGACAGTACTAAGTAGTAGTGGAGCTTTATCAGCGTTATCTTTTGAGCAATTAACAATGTCTCTGCCAGGATTGGTTTTAAATCGTTACAAGAGTTATAAGAACTCTCCAACAGGAGCTTTGAACTTAGGTGAGAACTTAGTAACACGTGCTAAGAAGCAATTAAAACCTATGACTGTGATGGTAGATGACGAAGACCAGGTAGAGGACTACGTAGAAGAAACTACAAGTAGCTTCGCTTTTGTAGAAAGTAAAAAGCAGCAACAGAATATGTTGTCATTAGATATGTTTGATGATATTATGGCTGAACCTTTGGATTCTGAGCCAATCATATCTGAGAAGAATGAAGTTCCTAATGAGGATATGGAGTCACTCTTAGATGATGATGTAGATGAAATTACAGAAACAGAAGAACAAAATGACATTACGGAAGAACCTGTAATTTCAGACACCAATGCTATTACTTTACAGGGTATGGATTTGTTTGCAACAAAGTGTAAAGTATGTATTGCTTTACTAGATGAAAGCTATATGCCTGTTGTAGGGTTGCCAGTGGCGTTGTTACAGAATGATGTTATCAAGCAGAATGTCACTTCAGATGAAAATGGTAATGTATTTTTCTCTGATGTGGGTGCAGGCGCTTATACTATTCAGTTACTCACGGATCGAGTTATTGGAGATGTTGTGAAAGAAGTTCAGATACCAAATGCAAGTTCTGTAGACTTAGGTATCTGGAAAGTTATGCTTATGACTGAAGAAGAAAATGAGAGTACAGAGGAATACGAAGCTGTAGATATTGATTCTTCAGAAGAGTCAGAAGATACTGGCATTTCAGATTATTATGATGAAGAGGAAGATGCCAATTATGATGACTTTAATAAGCAATATGAAGAGACTAGAAAAAGAAAAATAGTTACCGGAAATGGTATGGATTTCTTCTAGTTTTTGGGAGTAGGTGTGTAAAAGCATCTACTCTTATTTGATTAAGAGTATAAAATTTATAAGATAGGGAGTGAGACGTATGGGTGACAGACACTATAACTATAGAGGGCGCGATAAACATGCGTCCACTTCTTATATGTCTAAGAGTAAAAGAAAACGTGAAGCCTTCAATTACAGAAAAGCTTATTTTGAAAAAAATCCTGGCTTATTCGGGTGTATTTGGTTTTGTTCCCAGTGCGGAATACCAATGTTTGGAAAAGACAATGTTCAGGTTGATCATATTATACCTTTAGCCGGACTTGGTATAAATAGAACTATTAATACTGTTGCTATCTGTCCTAGATGTAACAGAGAAAAAAGTGATAAGTGCGGAAAATATGCTGTAAAAGGGGTCATAGCTAAATTTTTTGAAGCCACCTTATTTTCTATACAGAAAATAGTATTACAGGTTTTAGTATTTATCCTAAAAATTCTTCATGGAATAGTGACAGGCATCGCTAGAGCTGTAGGAACTGTTTTTAGCCTTTTTAGTACAGAAGCTAAAATAATAATTATTATAATTGTGGCCTTAGTGATCCTTTTGATTTTCATTTAGGAGGAAGTATGTTAATTTCAAATTTTGTAAAAACTGCTGATTATGTATCTCTTAGCGATATCCAATTTGCAACAGCAATTGCTTTGGATTTGTTAGGTGAGGAGACAGCAGCGAGCAAAGTGTTGACTTTATTTCTGGATACAACAGAAACAACTGAAAGTAGTGAACATCCAAGAAATGTATTGGAAAAATCTTTGCGTGAAAAATATGGTGATGGTATTGTACTAGGATTTATAAGCACCATTTATGATGGTGAGTATATTGAGTTGCGTAAAGATTCTCTTTATGGCACGAAGAAGACAGTAACATTGAAATCATTATTGCAGCACACATCCTTAGAGAACGTTTATAGCAAAACAATGCAACTACTGGCAGAAAATCCTACATCAAAGCTGATTTATATTTATACTAAGACTTCGATGTGGTTTAAGCATTTTAAGCCAAGAGCTGTTCCGATTGCTTTACAGGGTAATACAGATCTTATAATACGTCTGAATGATGCTTTTGCTGAAGAATCGGTAAAGCAATTCTGTGATAGTGGTGCTTATGAGTCATCAACTTGTACACCACAATACTTTTTATTATATGCATATGCTCATTGGTTTAAGGATAAAAAGACCTATATTCAGATTGTTAATAGCCGTAGTACGTTACGTGGTACAAGCTCTGAAGATAAGCGATCAATCTTAGACAAGTATGTTGAGGATAGTGATACATACGCAGATGATAATGTGGCATATGGTTTTGATAATGGGTTGGATTTTCGTAATATAGCTAGTAAAATTTATCAAGCAAGTATCAGTCTGTTCAATCATTTATCAAGTTTAACTGCTTATGATGATATTTTTTCATGGTACAAAAGTTCTCTAATCGAAGAAATAAGAAGAAAGAATAAAGGATCTTTGGATAGCATGAAACGATATTATGAGCTTGTAATCCTTGAAGAGGATTCATACTTATCTAATGAGAAGAAACGTAAGAGGATCGCTAGATACAAATTATGCTATCAGTTTTCAACTATTCTGGAGCAGGGACTGGCTTTAGAAGATATCTATGATTTTTACTTACATATTGCCGATGAGCAGCTTGCACTGGCTGGTAATGGTAAAGATGGTTTACCATTGTTAACCTACGGAAAGTTTACGGTGAAAAAAGGAAATAATGCTGATATCTTTGAAAAAGTATTTGAGGGCTTCATTGCATTGCGTGAATTGTTGGAATTTTTGAACTCACCAAGAAATCACACAGGTGTTGACGTCCTGAGTTTCCCCGTAGCTATCTTTAGAGAACCTAAGTTGCTATCAAGATTTAGTGACATAAACGTGTACGTAAAAAATTACAACACTGTAAAAGATTTAATGTCTGAAGTAACGCAAGATGTTAATCGTGGTACTGAAATTGACGAAGTAACAGGGTTGTTATCGAATGAGGCTGTTTATAATAAATTACTTGTTATAAAGAATAACAACTCTGAGACAAAGAAGATTATACAGAAAGCTTATAACATTAGCTTATCGGAGGGTGAAGAAGCTAATAAGCTTACAACTGCAGAAAAATTTGCATTAGATGTTATAAAACCTTTGAACTCTTTTGTGAAGGAATTGAATAATGGCGTTTGCTTTAGCTTGCCATGGCAGGAATTTAGTAATGTTCAAAATAAAATTTTGGCCACTGACAAACAACCGATTGTAAAAATTTTCCAAATTATAATACAGATAGAGTCACATCTGGCTGTTATGATTAATAGCAACTATCATGATTTATACAGAAAAAATGCTGCTTTGGCAACAATAAATTTGTGTGAAGCTTTATTACTTGCAGCTGATATTCGATTGGATAATAATGGGTTGTCTTTAATAAACGGTCGTACAATTAAGCAGTTGTTTGAGGAAGCTGGTCTGCCGGAACAAGCTATAACTAAAACAATAAACGGTAAGCAATACACATTAAGTTCTGTACGTTTAACTCAAATATTCAAAATTGCAGAGAAAGTATTAGAGATACCGGATAATGATTACGATATTTCGTTCACTTTTAATTGCGCGCGTGTTTTGAATAGTTTGTTCTTGAGGATACAGAAATGCATTCTCAGTCTGAATGCAGATGTACAGCAAGGTGCTACTTCTTATAAGGGGAATTATTTCCTTTGCTATGCACATTTATATAGTCAGAAAATTTCAAACTTAAAGGTACCAGTTGCGAGATTATCAAACTTATCTCCATTTTTAGACAGACCTTTTATTTCGGCTACATATGATTTGTCTATGCGAAATGCACAATTGGAGATGGAAGCTTATAAGAAGAGTTACACTGAGTTGTTATTGAAGGTATTAAATACAAATTTGTTACAATATGAAAAAGCATTGATAATTTTCAAGGATGCTCGTTTATCGGCCCAAACAGTATTGACAACTGTTGGTGCTCCGATAGGTCTTAGTGCTGCCAAAACAGAAGCCTTACATGCATTACATGTAAAAATTATTACAACAAAAGAAAAAACAGCATCAATTAAGTTGCTAAAAATGTTGTTGAATCGGTATGGTTTTACAGTTGATAGCAATCAATACTTAATGCTGAACGGTAGCTATTACAAAGTGGGAAAATATTATGTACATTCTTCAGGATACAAAGTAGCTCCTGGAGTTAAGGAAGAGCCTGATGATATTGTACCAATGATAAGTCCACTTAGTTCAGAGGATGAAGCGAATATAAGATTATCATTTAGAGTGGAGGATGATTGATGTTTGATTTACTTCTAGAAGGCATTGCGTGGGTTACATTGTCGTTTGATGACAAATCCGTACGAGTAATAAAAACAACATTGTCTGAAAAGATTTTGTCCGAGTTTGGTGTAAAAGCCAAACCCGGATATTTTTATGATTTGAAACATGGGGAGTATGTGCCTTTCCGAGAAGACGCTGTTGATATTGCAGTTTCTAAGGAAGAGCCAGTTTTCGCTGACGAGGTGATTAATTTTGCGAATCGATTTATTTAAGGATACATCATTTAAAAAAGAACAGAATCGTTTACTTGCACAGGTAGAAACTAGAAATTTTAATTCTATCATGGACGAGCAGACATTACGAAATACATTAGCCACAGATTCTGCATACTGTGAAAAGGTTATGCATTATTTGCAGAAACCTAAGGAGTATAAGAATGTATACGGATGCAATTATGATAGTTATTTCAATTTGGAGGCCTTAGGTATTGGCACGGATTGTAAAGAAAATATCATTATTTTGGATCTGAGTGGACATTTGGATTTTATTTTGGCACATCTTATGGATATTCCAATTGAACTTGTGCGGAGTATGAAGAATTATCCCACAATCAGTAAGGCTATCATGCAACTGGATTATTCCGCATTGGTAGATGTAAAACTCGGGGATATCATAGATTTACACCCGAATGCAGAAACTTGGTTTGAAAACAAAGTAACTCAGATAAATATTGATTTCCCACAGTTGCTTGACAGAGAGAAATTACAGATTTTGCTATGTCAATTTTTTGAGTCAGTGATTATGGAGGCTAATAGGATAAAGAACTATGCCATGATGTATTTAAAAATGCATTATGATACAGAGTTTATAATAAGAAGTAAAACATTAGGCGCGATCTTAGCAACAGCAGATTCACCTTGTACACAGGAGCTTATACTATATGATAGTGCAAAGCCTGATGTTGAACCTTGTCATATTATACCTATTAATCTAAAGCGTTTGGAGTACTTTAAGGGAGGTATGTATAATGTACTTAGCTGGCCGAATTAAGTTCGACGGAGAAGATTATTTCCTTTGTTGGAAGGATATAAAATCTGCGGAGTGCTTCTGGGTATTTAGTCCATATCATAAAGACGATGCTCTGAATGTTGCTATGGGAAATCCAGCGACACAGGAAGTAATTAGCTCTGAATTTAGACTTGCTTCTTTTTATAATGAAAACTATGTTCTTGAGATTATGAAACGTCTGAAGGTCAGTGGCGGTGTGCAGACATGGGGACAACCGCAGATTTTGGATATAGTTTTGGATACTATCATGTTTGCAAAAAGCTATAAATTTGCAAATAAAGATACTCAGCAAAATCTGGTATCGCAAATGGTTGGATCGACCCGTATTGATTTCAAGGCACAGGATAATAACTTGTTACTTGAATACATACAGGTTGATAGTTACTACAGAAGTTTCCATGTCAAGAGAGCTAATATTGAGATTCAGCTAACTGAAGCCCCTTTTAAATTAAAAGAATCTGTTTTCACTCTTACGGAAGCTGATCGTTTATACAGAAAGAGAGTCTTAAGCAAGACTATAAAAGATATTGATTATAATGCACTATGCGAAAGTCTGGATATGTCTTGGTATAAGAAGGATAACGTAAAAGTAAAAGATTATCGAAGTATTGATAATCTCAGGGACTTTGAGTTACAAATTATGACACCATTGGTACATGCAATTATACAGGCGCATAGTAACAGTGACAAATTAGATGTAGCAGTGGATACTGAGACATCTGGTTTGAATGTGTACAAGCTAGCAAAAAATAATCCGGATAAGGATCATGTTGTTGCAATACCTATCTCCTGGGTAGATGATGCAGGTTTTGTAATTTTTACTGATATGGAGCATTTTGCTAATGTCAATAATGATTACGTTTCTGCTAGATTAGGTGAGCTCTTCTCTAAATTTAGTGGACAAAGAACAATTGAAGTTTGGGAACCTGATGAGCACGAATACGCAGATAATAGTATAAATAAAATGGATCTATTTGGTAACGCAAATGCATCAAGTGGCTCTAGCAGTTTAAATGGTTGTCACAAAGTTACTTATGTTATAGAACGAGAATGGATTAATCTTATTGGACACAATGCAATGTTCGATAAAAAGGCTTTTATTGATTCTGACCAATATTTCTATTTTGATAATGATACTATGCAGATGGCATTTGATATTAGTAGTAAACTTATCAAAGGTTCAAACAAACTGAAAGTTTTAACGCGTAGAAATTTTGGGCATGAGACACCTGAGTTGACAGATATTCTTGGAAAAGGAAATGAGGATAAATATCGTTTCCTTACCGATAGAGAAGTGGCAGAGATATATGGTTGTGCCGATGCTGATTACACAAGAAAACTGTTTCCTTTTTTGCGTAAATTGATGTCAGACACAATGTATGAGCGTTATCAGGCTTTAGATGTGCCTTTGTTGAATATTTTGCCAAGAAGTGAGTATTATGGCTTGCCTATTTACGAAGATAAAGCTTTGGCACTTGGTGATAATGTTTATAAAGATATCGAGCGCCTAAAAGAATTTGCTTGGGAATATGTTGGAGCTTTCGTAAGTGTATACAAGCAGCGAGAACGATTGGAAGCAAAAAAGGCTGCTGGTTTAATTACTGACGACGAATACAATGAAATAATTGGAACAATAAAACCTGAGCAGGGAGCAAAATACGAATTTGAGTTTACACCTACAGAGTTACGTTCTGTAGTGTTTGATATTCTGAAGTATCCTATAATTTCCTGGACTACGAGCGATCACCCACAGCCTAAATTGGATAAGTATGTGATGGAAAAGCTTATTAAAATGAAAAGGTCTGAAGAAGACAAATCATTTAATAGACTGAATAAGTCCATTCTGGTCACAGGAGCTGATGAGCAGAAATATGAAAAACTGCTCGAGAAAGGTGATGAGAAGGGAGCTGGAAAGTATGAATTAATTTCAGCATCCGAGTTTAACAAAACTAAGCATCCTCTAGCTTTAATCTTGCGTAAATATGCGGAGTTAAATAAGGAGTATACAGCATATTTCAAACCGATCAAGGAAACTAATATGGAGGGGAAGATATTCAAATCTTACTCATTAGCTAGAATTGAAACACGTCGTATTCAGAATGCTGCACAGACGATGAAAGGTAATCTGAAAGCTTTAGTTCATGCATACAATGATGATTATTATTTACTGGATTTTGATATGTCACAGGTAGAATATCGTATTATGCTTAGCTTGGCTGGATATATGGAAATGGTAGAGCGTATGAAAGATCCTGAAAGAGATTATCATACAGAGACTGCCAGTTTGGTAAATAATATCCCGGCGCATAAGGTTGATAAGAAAACGAGAAAGAATGCTAAGAGTGTTTCTTTTGGTGTTCCATACGGTCTGGGAGATCGTTCTTTGTGCGATAAGATTTTTGGTGTTATCAATGATGATACTCTGTTCAAAACTCGCTTACTTCTCAGTAAGTGGAAGAAATCTAATAAACCTGTTATGGATTTCTTAAATAAGGAAAGAGATAATGCCTTAGTAGAGCAAGCTATGTCAAACGAATTACGTGATTTTATGGATGCATGGGTTCGTGATGAAAATGGAGAGTATGCGCGTGATTATAAAGGTGATCGCATACCAAAGCCAACAGGTTTTATATATGATAAATATGGTTTCTATAGAACATTTGACTTATCAAAGATTTCACAGGATCCAGCAGCAAAGCAGAGAAGAAAGAATGGTATCTATAATGGCGAGGAAGCTAAGATACGTAGACCTGCAGGTAACTTCCCGATTCAGTGTTTTGCTGCTGAGTTATTTAGAATCATTTTAATTAGATTCTACAACAGATGTGAGCAGGAAGGCATCAATGATAAGATTATTTGGCATATGCTTATTCATGATGAATTGTTGTGTAGTGTACATAAAAGTATACACCCATTCTTTATCTATAAGATTGTTAAAGAATCTTGTATGGTTACTATGAAGGGGCACACAAAATACTTTGTAGGTATCAATATTGGTAATACTTGGGGCGAAGTTAAGGATGATGCCAGAGAAGCACCGGTCTATTTCGTCGATAGAATTATCAAGAGATGGGATGCTGGTGAATTTGGTTCTGGTCCATTCTGGTTTGATGATCCTTGGAATGAACTTATTAGAGACGAGAGAGCCAAATATGTTGATACAAGAATCAATGAGTTAATTCATCAGGTGCAGCCTAATATTGATCACGAACCAATAAATGTTCCGTTTATTATGGAGCACTTTGATAACTACACTGTCAGAGCCTACATAAATGATTATTCATTGAATACACCATTACCAGACAGAAAGATGTCTGATGATGAGAAATCAGACAGAACATGGTCGAGCAGGTTTGAAACTTGGGCACTTGGACATTTCCCTGAGGGAAAACCAATAGTTACTTTTGATTCCGAATTAAAAACTCTTCATAAATATGTTGGTACATCACCAGAAGATGATGATGCCACAGAGATTGATTTGGATGATCTGTTTGCTAAAGATGATTTGACTGATGTAAGCAAAGGCTATTGGTCTTTCGACGCTGATGAAATTAATGATGCTTATGATGCCGTACCAAGAGAAGAATACTATAGTGATGATGAAGATTTCATGTATGATTTAGATATGCAGAATCATGAAGCTAGCACAATAGCTGATATGTTAGTGAATAAATCAGAGTATGAGCATTTACAGGTTATGTATGAACAGACCTTGGTGACAGTTTCAAAGAAATTTGAGGATAAAGTGAAGCAATACTTAAATCCTTTTATCAGCTCAAATGGGACTATGATTGTATTCAAATATGTAGAAGGCGGTGCAAGTCGCTGGCTATGCGTAAACAACGAATTAGATTGGGCAGCATTAGATCAGTTTATTGCAGATACGATGGAAGCAAGTGAGAATCAAAGAAGAAATCTCGCATACAAACCACAGCTTTTTACTGTTGCTGGTAATAACATTGTAATTACATTGCAAACAAAAGCAAAATTTGGCAACTGTATGAATTGGTTGCGACAGTTCGAAAATGATAATGGTTATACAGTTATTCTGAAATCAGTATTGTCAGATATTGTAAGATTACCATTTAAGGTATCTCTGCAGTTTAAGGAGATCGATAATTATCTGAGGAGGGATAAGTGATGGCTATAGGAATGAAACCTAGTAACAATGAAACTAAGGACTCTACTAATAAAGACTCTACTAATAAAGTAGAGTCTTTAGTTGATAAAAATGTAACACAGAAGTCAAATAAAAACACGATAATTATAATTGCTGTGGTAGCAGTTATTGTAATTATTATTATTATTGCAATGTTGAAGTCTTTGATGACACCTGAAGAACCAATTGAAATGACAGACACTGGGCAGGTTAATGGAACTACACAGGAGGCTGCAACAACCACAGCACAAGGTGCCACGACAGAACATGAGATTTCAACCGAAGTTGCTGTTGGTTTGCCGGAGTTTGATGACAGAGAAAATGGCAGCACAAGTGCTACTGTTTATTCAGCAAATGATTATATTAAAGACTTAAACGGGAATGATATCCCAGCAGTATACAATGTGGCTAGCCGTAGTTATGTAAAAGATTTTGCAAATTATGAAGCTAAGAGAGCTATTTTGGCAGATGGCATGGAGATGTATTGGTTAGAGATCCAGTACAAAAATAAGCCATATAGATGTCAAGTTCCTTACTATGTTTTCAAGGATTTGGAGACTACAGGTATTTGTGTGGTGGAAATAGAAGTTTTAACCTTGGAAGGTGGGGAACAGGTAATAAGCTATATGCAGGTCGTTACAAATTATGAGGGTTTAGGTGAGTAGGTGCTATGACTTTTCAAGAGATGAGAGATCAGTATGATCATTATGAAGCGTTTGATGATTTTATTACAGTAAAGCGCGCGAAGTATATTAGAGTGATTCCGGAAGGGTATGATGATATTTTCCCGGAAAATTGTGAGTGTGGTTCTGATATGATTATCAACTACAGTGCGACTAAGGTAACTTGTTGCAACCCAAGATGCCATATTAAACAGGCTCTTGCACTGAGTGAGCTTTTTAGTAGGTTCAATTACAAAGGGATTGCTGATGCTAATTGTACAGCAATCTATCAAATGTTAGAGCGCAAAGATCGTGAGCTAAAAGAGCAAGGAGAGAAAGGGTTATTTATTTCAGATTCTTTTGTAGAAATACTTCTTCTGGATATCAATGTATACCCTTCCTACTTTACTAACAGTGCGGTTGGTTTGACATTTTTTAATGGCATACATTATCTTCGTGAGCAATCTTTAACTTTCCCAGAGATGATTGGGAAATTAGGACTGCCAGAATTTGATTCAACAGCTTACAAATTATTCGAAGGTATTAGCTCCTTTACAGAATTACAGAATGCTATTCAAAATGCTGGTGGGATTGAAAGATTTTGTAATCAGCATGGCGTATATGCGTCAATGAAGAAATTTTGGTTAAAAGCTTCTTTACCGGATATTGCTGTAGCTTCATTTATTTTTGAACAGAATATACGATTAATGGGGCTAAAATCTTTAGATATCTGTATAACAGGGTCTTTGTATTATAAGGGGCAGAGAACAACTAAAAACAGTTTTATCAAAATAGCTAATGCAGAGAGCTATTCAAGAAAACTGATTGATATTTTTCGAGATGTTTTTACTGGCGTAACTAACGATATCTCAAGTTCTGATATTTCTCAGATAGAGCAACTTGTAGGCGGAAATATTCACAGGGAGCAGAAAGATTTTTATAAAGTTTCCGAGATTTTAGAATACTTGC
>UMDH01010363.1_pt1 | contig 17634 bp, 7 predicted proteins | sample 1964441 | NCBI WGS metagenome assembly UMDH01 (sample SAMEA4835989, study PRJEB28245) | human gut metagenome | biome: gut microbiome; material: fecal sample | place: Denmark | collected 2008 | reverse complement strand
AAGGATTTTTGCATCTCTTAATCGTTTTCTTTTCGCACATTTTTGAAGGATAAAACGGCGCGGGAACAACAACTGTTTTTGGCAAAACAGAAAGTTCAAAAACGTTGCTGTAATATGTTTTTGAAACCCCGTTTTCTTTGCTTGTTAAAACCGATTGAAATTTTAAAACTTTTGTCATTATAAAACCCTAACATCAAAACTTACTTTAATTGATTTGTTAACATCAAGTTCTTCCAAATTAAATCCCGTGTTTGGATTGTAATTTGGCATTGAAACATCGTCAACCTTAACAGAATTTTCAACAAATTCAGTTCCTTCTGGGAGTTCGTCTTTGAAGAAGAGGTTGGTGTTTTTAACCGTTCCATTGTTTGTTATAACATTATCAAAACTTACAATTTGCCCAGAAATAACCGCATTTTTTGATGCTGTTTTAACGATTTCAATTGCTCCCTTAATAATTTGAATTTCAACAGTGTTTGAGTTTTCAACAAGATTGGAAACTTCGTTAACCGAATAGGTTATTTCTGAAGTCACAGTCACATTATCTTCGCGAGGGGCAGCATCGATAAAGAGAATGTAAGCAATTTCTGCTGTTCCTCCCAGTTTTGAAATTGGGCTTGAAAGGGTTATTCCAATTCTTGGATTTTCGTCTTCAAATGGAACACCGTTAATTGTTAATGAAAGAGGCTTAAACGAACCACCTCGAGAAATTACATCTTTAATTTTAACATTTTCAACATCATATTCGCTGTTATTCGTTAGTTTAAGTGTAATTTTAATTTCATCTCTTGGAATGCCAAAATTCTTTTCCGCGCTTTTTTCTTTAAGAAAAGATGTTGTCATATTTTCTGTTGTTGAAACGTTACTTTTAACATCAATTTCCTTTTGCGAACCATCTGGAAGGCTATATTTGGAAATTAAAGACGAAATATTTTCAATTTTTGCCATAAATTCTCCTTTGTGCCGCTCTAATTCCAATATATGATCAAAATTTATATTTGTTAATTTTAAAAGATTAAAATGTATTTGTGAAAAATCTTTAATGTGATATATTTGTTAATGTAATTTACTTTAAAAGGAAACACATTATGGAAAAACAAAAAGTTATTATCGACACAGACCCTGGCGTTGACGACAGCGCCGCAATAATCCTTTCTTTATATGATGAGTTTTTGGATATTGTTTTAATAACAACCGTAAGCGGAAATGTTGGGATTGACTTAACAACAAGAAACGCTCTTCACCTTCTTGAAAAATATAACAGAACCGAAATCCCTCTTGCGCGCGGGGCTGAAAAACCAATGAAACGCAAGCCAAAAGATGCAACATATATCCACCAAAAATCTGGAATGGGCGGGTATGTTCCCCCAGAAACAGTTCAAACAAAACCAATTGAACAAGACGCTGTTGAAGCAATGTATGAAAAAATTAAAAAATATCCTGGCGAAATTAAAATTATTGCTCTTGGCCCTCACACAAATCTTGGGAATCTTCTTGTTAAACATCCAGACGTTAAAGATATGATTTCACACATATACTGCGAAGGCTGCTCTTTAAATGGATATGAGAACGACGACAAGCGCTGGGCAAACCATCTTTCGTTTAATGTTTCAAGCGACCCAGAGGCATTCTATATAACAACCCACAGCGGAATTCCTCTTTCAATTGTTCCTTCAAAAATGGGACGCGAACTTGCAAATTTCACGGAAGAACAAATTGAAGAAATGGGAAAAATTAACGACACAGGCAAATTCCTTGCAACAATGTATAAAGGTTATTGGGAAAGATTCTACACAGATAAACGAATTGCAACCAACGACACTTGCGCTGTTTTAATGTGCCGAAACCCATCGCTTTTTAAAACCGAGAAAATTTCAATTGATGTTGACCTTAACGAAGTTCCAGGCAAAACAACAATTCATAAAGACGAAAACAGCAAAGTTGAACTTGTTGTTGGCGTTGATAAAGAAAAAATGCACAAATTTTATTTCGACGCAATTAGAAAACTTGACCGCTTTAAATTTTAACCGCATCAAACAAACAAACAATCAATCAAACAAACAATCAATCAAACACTCAATCAAAAAAACACTGCTCTAATAAAAAGCGGTGTTTTTTTGCCAATTTAACTATGTGTTAATAAAATTTATGAGATTATTTAAAACAAGTTGCATCTGTCAAGCCCAAAAACAACAGGGAATTTTGTTTACGTTGTTTCTGAAACGATATAGATGAATGTTTGCCCCTCTTGTTCTTTGCGAAGTTGTGTTACAGTAACTGTTTCTTCGCCCAGCTTACACCATTTCCCTCCTGTGCTTAAACGTGGAAGAGAAATATAATTATACCCAGCAATTACTTTTGGCGCAATTATTTTTCTTAACGCAAAATCACCTTCTTGCTCTAACATGCTCCAAACACTTCCCGCCTCGGAGGTTATTTCAAACGATGAGAGGTCTAACTCTGTTAACGCCGAGCAATTGCTGAACATCCTTCCAAAGCTTGTTACCTTGCTTGTGTTAAAACTTGAAACATTAAGCGAGGTTAAAGAGGAACAGTTGGCAAACATATATTCCATATTAGTCACATTAGACGTGTTAAACGAAGACAAATTAACTGATGATAATGAGCTGCAAGCCTTAAACATATTTGACATATTAGTTACCATAGCGGTGTTAAAATTAGACAAATCAAGCGACGTTAGCAAACTGCAACCCGCAAACATATATGCCATATCAGTAACTCCGCTTGTATTAAAGCCAGATAAATCAAGAGAAGTTAACGAAGAACACCCAGTAAACATACTGTTCATTGAAGTTGCGCGGCTGGTGTCTATCCCCGATAAATCAATGCTTGCCAATTTCGTGCAACTATTAAACATATAGCTAAAGTTAGTTAAATAATATGTGCTAAAATTATCAAGCGATATTGAAGTCATATTACTTAGCCATTTAAAATTTAGCCCTTCAGATGCGTAAATTACTTGAGAGCTTCGGAATATGATTGAATAAGTTTGTCCCACAGAAACAACATATGCATATACCAAATTCGACATTGGAACACTGGTTGACCCAATATATGGAGAATTCCCTCCCACGGCAACTCTTCTATAATACGAAGATGGCGCAGTTTGAGTGAAGCTTATTGAGGAAATTTTTTGTTCTAAATTCCATTCTCTAAGATTAACAGCTGTTGCAACTGCCCCCTTCCAATCTTTCCTTAAGAAGGCTAAATCGTTGGCTTTTACTAATGTTTTTCCCTTTAATGCTTTTTCATAGGCAAAGTAAACAGTGCTTCCTTCGCCTAAAATCTCAAACCCTGCAGGGAAAATTGTTGAAAAATTATCACTGATTAAACTTGGAAGAATAATTTTCCAAAGTTTTGATGCCCCTCCAAACATATTACTGCTTGATGTAACATTTGAGAAATTAAAACCTGACAAGTCTAAAATCTCCAACTTGCTACAGTTGTAAAACATCCCCTCAACGTCTGTAACATTGTCCGTGTAAAAAACTGATAGAGTAAGATTTTTTAACGAAGAACAACCACTAAACATATATGCCATGCTTGTTACATTTTTTGCATTTAAAACTGGTATATTTATTGTTTCTAATTTTTCACAGCCAGAGAACATACTCCCTAAAGATGTTGCATAATCAAATCTAAGGTTTTTTCCATCAAACAAAGTCAAAAGTTTAAGCCCGCCAAATAAGTTTGAATTAGTAGGTAAATAAATTGGCTTATCGCTATAGAAATATAGTTTGTAGTTATATTCATTTAATGTCGAAATGTATGCAACTACTGATGAATTTGCATCGCCTTCTCCGCTGATTAAATACGTCCCAACAGGGAACTTGATATCATAATATTCTGGGATTGTGTTAGTAAAAATAATCTGCTTAACATCATTTGGATAATATTTTGTTCCTGAACGAATCAAACTTCTCCAATCCAAAACAAGGAAGTTTTTGCCAAGATCTTTTTTAACGAGTGTTTTTCCCGCCAAGGTTGACTTAAATTTGCAATATATTTCGCCGTTAACATCGTCCTCAAGAACAAAGTTATCTGGGAAAATAATGTATGCTCCTGAATTGATGTTAACTGGGAAAATAATTTTTTGAATGTTCACGCAACCATAAAGTTCTAATTCTTGCAATCGAGTTAAGTCTAAGTTGGAAAGATTAAGTTCTGTTAGTGAGGAGCACCCACTCAACATTTCGTCCATTTTTGTAATATTCTTCGTATCCCAGTTTTTAATGAAATCAATCGATTTAAGGCTTGAACAATCCTTAAACATTTTTGAAAGATAGCCAGTAACTTTTTCTATGTTGAAATGAGATATATTTAAAGTTTCAACGCTCTTACAACCCATGAACATTCCAGAAATATTTTCTACATTTGATGTGTCGAACCCTGCAACATCAAAGGTTGTTAGCAACTGGCAGTTTTCAAACATATAGGACATATCGATAACATTGCTTGTGTTAAAAGATGAAAGAACAAGATTTGTTAACTTTTTGCAGTCAGAGAACATACCATACATACCAGTTACATTGCTTGTGTTGAAAGAGGAAAGGTCGAGCGAAGTTAACGAAGAACAGCCTTTAAACATATAGAACATATTTGTTACATTGCTTGTGTTAAAGCCCGAAAGGTTAAGCGAAGTTAACGAAGAACAACCTCTAAACATATATCTCATATCTGTTACATTTGTTGTGTTAAACATTGAAACATCAAGGGTTTCTAGTTTTGAACAGCCTTCAAACATATCAGACATGTTTGTTGCATTTGATGTGTCTATCGCTCTAATAACCAAATGTTCAAGCGATGATAAATTAGCAAACAAATAAGAAAGGTTGTTTGTTTTTATTGTTCCCAAATCATTAAATTCAAGAGAGGTAACTCCACAGCCGGAAAGCCAATTAGAAAAACTCTCAAGATTTGTGAAATTGAAATTCGAAATATTTAACGTGCTTAACTTTGCACAACCTTTAAACATTCCTTCAATTGTTTTTGCATTCATTGTGTTGAAAGAAGAAAGATCAAGCGAGTTTATTAACGCACAACCATTAAACAAATTTGAAAAGTCTGTAACATTTTCTGTGTTAAAGCCAGACAAGTTAACCGTTTCAAGTCTTGCACACCCGCTAAACATTCCTCTTATGGTTTCAACATAAATTGGTCTAAAGCCTGATAGGTCGAGAGTTGTAATAAGCGAACAATCTTTAAACATATTTTCAAATTTTGTTACATTTGAAACATCAAAATGAGCTAAATCCAACGATGGAAGATTAACACACCCAGAAAACATATTTGACATATCTGTTACCTTACTTGTGTTAAATGAAGAAAGATCAATGCTGCTGAATCCTGAATTTTTAAACATTCCCGCCATTGAACGAACATTTTGTGTGTTAAATGATGTTAGCGTAATCGTTGCCCTCTTTGTGTTTGCGAACATATTACTCATATTAACAACATTTGTTGTGTTGAAATTTGCAACATCAAAGTAGGCAGGATTATTTTCAAACATACTTGCCATACTGGTTACATAAGAAGTGTCGAAATTGTTTAATGTTAAAGAACTACATTTCCTAAGGTCTTTGAAAAGTCCTGTTGAGTCGGCTGGAGCATAAATTGTTTCAGGGCTGTAGAATGTTATATAATACTGTTCTTCATTTTCGCCAATCTTAATTTTGGACACATATGCAACAATTTTGCCGTCGATAACACTTGTTCCAGTTATGTCCCCACAGCCAACTTGAACAAGGGTGTATTCTGCGCCTGTAGGAATAGTGTTTGAGAAAGAAATATTATATATCGTCGAATATCCATAACAACCTTTAACTGCATTTTCAATAATTTCTACCCAATCTTTTGATAGAACAGCCAAATTTAAAGAATCTTCTCTTATTTCAAGTGTTTTTCCAACATTATGCGAATCAACTGTTCCATATGGCCCCTCATTTGTTTCTTGACAATACCATTTCCCATTTATTAAGGCAATAACGGTTGCCCCCATTTTTGTTGGAGTTTTTATAAGGTTCAAAGAGGTTTGCCCTTTTATAAAGTTTAAAGCATCCTCAACACTAGACAAATCGAAAGATGAGATGTTAAGATAGGTTAACTTAATGTCGTCGCTTATATCAACATGGGTTACTTCCTTAAATTCCGCCGGCGTAACGCAAGCAAACATTGCATTCATATTTGAAACTTTGGCGGTGTTGAAATTTGAAAGATCCAATGATGTGAACCCAAAGCAATTTGCGAACATTGCGCTCATATCCGTAACATTATCTGTTTTAAAGTTTTCAGAGAGAATAAGGTTTGAAAGTTTAACACAAGACTCAAACATAGCCGACATTGTTGTAACATTTTGTGTGTTAAAGCTTGATAAATTAAGTTCGCTCAAATTCATACACATATTAAACATAAAACTCATGTCTGTTACATTGCTTGTGTTAAATGATGAAAGATCAATGCTGCTTAAAGAATCTTTTAAAGGAGCTAAATATTCTTGAAAGATCATCCCCACATAAGAGATTCCAGTTCCCTGCATATCAAACATATGACTCATATCCACAACACTGCTTGTGTTGAAAGAGGAAAGGTCGAGATTTGAAAGAGAGAAGCAACCTTGAAACATTGACTTCATGTTTGTAACTTTTGCTGTGTTCCAACCTGTTAGGTTAAGAGATGTTAATCCCGCACAGTCTGCAAACATTCCAAACATATTTGTAACATTTTGTGTGTTGAAATTGGATAAATCGAGTTGTGATTTGGAAATTTTACACATTTCCTCAAATGTCGACGCACTTTCGTTGATTTCAATCCCACACATTCCAAAGAACATATAAGACATATCCGTAACATTGCTTGTGTCGAAACTTGAAAGATTCAATGATTCAAGTGCTGTTAAAGCAAACATATAAGACATATCCGTAACATTGCTTGTGTCGAAAACTGAAAGATCAAGCGTTTTCAACGAAGAACACATCATAAACATTTTTGACATTGTTGTTGAAAAGCGAGTATCAAAATTTTCAAAAAGGGCGCTTACAAGAGAAGTATACTCACCATATCCTGAATTAAATAGGCTTGTTTTAGGACCTAAGAAAATTTTATCTGGGCTATACACAATTAGGTCATACTTTGTGTTGTCGCTTGCGTTTTTAAACAAGAACGAAAGAATTGAACACGACATTCTAAACTGTGAAATAGATCCTGAATACCATAAATCATTGTTGAAATAAGATCCTGAAGGAACCGCGCCAACAAATCTGTCAGAGTTAATTTCTTCTTCTGTAGGTCTTGTGCTCGTGAACTTAATTGTTTTTAATTTTGCATTGGTGTAATCTGTTTCCAATGAATTTAAATAATTTGGTGTTAGAGAAGCTCCATAGAAATCGCATCTTTCAATTGTTTTTCCTGCCAAAGAACTGTCTAGGTCGAGGAATTTGTTGTCATAATCGCCTTCAACGAACCAGAAACAGCGAAGCCCTTTTGCCATCTCCCATTCCGCAGGCGACATATCGCTTGGTTTTTCTTCGTCAGTTAAATAATCCCAAATTTTGAAAGAATTTGGTATTATCTTTGGCGTTCTAATTTTCTTAATTTCATCACTATAAGTAAACATACCCGAGGCGTCCGTAACATTGGTCATATCAAACGAACTAATATCAAGCATTCTTGCCCCGCAGAACGCAAACATTCCCGCCATGCTTGTAACATTGCTTGTGTCAAATCCAGATAAATCTAAAATTGGGCGGTCTTCGTCGAACATTTTATTAAATGCTTGATAAAACTCTAATTTTGATGCGTATGTTGAAACCTCCATTCCCTTTAATAACGAATACTTCATAAATTCTGAAAACATTGCCTTCATCGTTGTTACGTTTGATGTGTTAAAGTTTTCAAAGTCAATTTTTTGAACATATGTAAACGTGTTTTGAATCCAGCTCTTTCTTGAGCCGCCAAAAAGGTTGCTCGAATCTTTAGGAGCATAAATTATCGTAGGGCTGTAAATGACAAGCTCGAACTCTTCGACTTCGGAATTTGGCTGCTTAAGGAATGCATACACTAATCCGTTTTTGTCTGTTCCTTCTATATCCGTGCTTCCAACGTTGCAAACGTAATATTCGCCATTGTTTGGCAAGGTTCTTGTGAATTTAATTGATGTAACTTTACTTTCCTCAACATTTATTATTTCTCTCCAGTCTTTTGATAAAACATTTTGTTGCAAAACAAGAACTCTTGAAGTAAGTTCGGAAGAAATCTGTGTGTATGGGCCAATTTCGGTGTTTTCAATAAACCAGTGTCCTCCTGGCAAAGGAATTATTTCGTTTATGCTTTTTGGAGTTTTGATTGTTGTAAGCGAAAGGCAGCTTTTAAACATATTTTCTGTTTGATTTGCGCTAATAAACTCAAATTGTGAGAGATCAAGTTGTTGAAGTGAGGCGCAATATGCAAACATTTCTCTTGCATTTTCAGCAGTTGAAACAGAGAAGTTTTCAAACGAAATTGATTCAAGCCACCAGAATGTGTTGGAAGGAATGTCTTTTTCATTAAGCGATGAAACATCTGTTGAAAAGAGTTGAGAGGAATCGGCCGGTGCATAAATTGTTGTAGGGCAATAGAACACAACATCAAACTTAGTGCTGTCGGCTGCGTTTGCTTTAACATACGCAACAATTACACCATGAGAAATGTTGATTCCGTCTTTGCTTCCAACTTGAACAAGAGTGCACCCCTCATCTGATGGGGCAACTGAAACAAATGAAATGTTTTTGATGTTTGCTTGTTTAAAGTTGGCATTTGCGCTGATTAAAGCATTTTGCCAATTTTTTGAAAGATAATTTATTTCTTTTCCTATTAAAGTTGAATTTTGATTTAATTCACCAATATATTCATATGGTCCTGAATTTGTTATTTCATTAAACCAATAAGAACCTTCAGGTAAAGCGATTTCGGTCATAACCTCGGCTGGGGTTTTAATTTTCCTAAGCGATTCTTGTCCCAGCAACATATCCCTTGTTCTTGCGCTTGCTGAAATGCGGAACGAGGAAAGATCAAGTTCTTGAAGTTTAGGAAGCGTTTCATCAAGCGTTAAGCCAAACATTTCAGCAATCTCTTGTCTTTCGCTGTCCGTCTCTAATCCTAAAAACATATCTGAAAAATTGGAAACATTTGTTGTGTTGAATGAAGAGAAATTTATTGATGTCAAGTTGAAATTCATGGCAAACATTCCTTCCATCGACACAACATTGCTTGTGTTAAATGAGGAAAGATCTAAACTTTTCAACCTGAAACAATACATAAACATATATGACATATTTACAACTTTGCCAGTGTCGAATCCTAGCAAGTTTATGGTTTCAAGAGCCATACATCCAGCAAACATTCCAGACATCGACGCAGCATAACTCGTTGAGAAATTGGAAAAATCTAACGATGTTAAATTCACAAACATTTTATCGGGCTCGCCGCCCGCGTTTGAGAACAAAAAGTTTGAATCTTCAGGCGCTAGAATTGTTTCTGGGCAATAGAAAATAACGTCGTATTTCGTTGAATCTTCAACATTTGCTTTGATATATGCAACAACAACCCCATCAACAATATCTGTTGCGCTTGCTGTTATGCAACCAACTTGAACCTGAACAAAACCTTCTCCGTTTGGAATTGTGTTAGCGAAAGCGATGGTTTTGATGTTTGACGCTGCAAAGTTGGCATCAACAGCCGTGAGCGCCGTTTGCCAATTCTTTGAAAGAAAGGCTGGAATTTTGCAAATAAGTGTTTTATTTAAATTTGTTGAGTCTAATTTTGTATAGATTGTTGTTGTGTCTTTTCCATACCACGCGCCTGTTGTTGGCAAAGAAATTGAATCGCCAATTTTGCTTGGAGTTTTAATTTCTTTAAGCGAACCACATTCCATAAAAATGCTTTCCGAAACTGCTGATCCGGATCCATACATATCAAATAAAACCTTACTTAAATCCAACGAGGAAAGGTTAACGCTTTCAAGGCTTGAACAGCCTGCAAACAAACTTGATATGGTTATAACATTTCTCATATCCCATGAAGAAAGATCAAGCGATTTCAATGAGGAACACCCCATAAACATTCCATCCATCATAATCACTTTGCTTGTGTCAAATGATGACACATCAAGGCTCGTAAGCGACGAACATTCAGCGAACATTGAGTACATCGTATATGTTTGCGATGTTGAAAAGTTATCAAATGTGATTGATGTGAGATTTGTTAAATCTTCAAACAAACCTTGACTTATGCTTGGAGCATGAATTTTTCTTGAACTATAGAAAATCACATCATATTTTGTGCTGTCCTCTGCCGACGCCTTTACATATGCAATAACAATGTTTTCGCTAACCTCTTCACCCAAACTATCAATACTTCCAACTTGAACAAGAGTATATCCTTCGCCTGTTGGCAAAGTTGAAGTAAAACTGATTGTTTTGATTTTATCTTTTGTGAAATCGGCATTGGCATCAGAAAGCAATTCTTTCCAATAACCAGCCAAAAACACAAGGGCTTCGCCGGCAACGAGCGTTTTCCCATTAGTGCTTGCGCCTAAACCAGAATATGCAATTGTTCCGTTGCCTTTTTCGCTCCAAATGGCATAAGATGGCAACACAAGATTGAATCCTTCCGCCATCTTCCTTGGAGTTTTAATTTCACGAAGAGAATCTGAACCAAGAAAGAACTGCAGAGAGACAATTGACAAAGAGATTGAATCAATTCCTTCTGAGATAACAACTCCGCTTAAATCCCAAGACGAAAGATCGAGCATTTCAAGTTTTGCGCAGCCAGAAAACACCGAAACAATTCCTTCAAAAGTTAGATTTGATGTGTTAAAATTTGAAAGATCAAGCGTTGTTAAACTGACGCAAGATGAAAACATAGACTCCATATTCGTTACATTTGACGTGTTAAAACTTGAGAGTTCTAGATTGCTTAGTTTCCAGCAATCTTCAAACATCGACGACATATTTGTTACATTTGATGTGTTGAAACTTGAGAAATCTAAACTGTTTAATAACTCACATCCTTCAAACATCGACGACAAGTTTACAACGTTTAATGTTTCAAAGTTCAAAAGATTTAAACCAGTTATTTTGGTGCATCTCTTAAACATTGCTTCCATGTTTTGAACATAGTCGGTTCTGAAATTTCCAAAATCTATTGAATTTAAATTTGAATAAAAAGCTGGCGCAGGCGAACTATACTCGCTCTTACTATTGCTAAACAAATAGCTTGAATCTTGAGGAGCATAGATTGTTGCCTCGCTGAAAATAACAACATCATATTTAGTGCTATCGCTCAAGTTTGGCGAAACATATGCAAGAACGTCATAAACATCTGGCGTTCCCGCAACATATGGGGTTGCTCCGTCAACGGCGGTTGCTCCAACAGAAACCCATTCTCCGCCACTTGGTCGAGTGTTCGTGAACACAATTGTTGCAATCTTATCACGCGTATAATTTGCGTTTGATGTTGTTAATGTGCCAATCCAATCTTTTAATAGGTAACCTGTTAATTTTTGTTTCCATCTTGCAAATATTGTTATTGAACCCTCAACTGTGATAACCGTGGAAGCAAAGATTCTTTCTCCGTCTGTTATCCCACTAAACCAACCAAGGAATTCATAACCTTCCAAAATTGGGGTTGGCAAATCTCCAATTTTGCTTCCAAAGGTAATTGTTTTTGAAGAAATTGAACTTTCCCCGCCTTGAGCGTCGAATGTTAAAACAAATTGTTTAGGTGTTTGAGTGTATCTGGCATATAGAGTTTGATTTTCATCAATCAAAACCAACGTATTTTCATCAATTTTGTTTCCGCCTTCTAATGCGGTATACCAGCCATCAAAAGTTACTTCGTATCCATAAACGCTTTTTGTTGGAATTGGAAGTTCTCCATATGCTTGATCGAAAACAACGCTTTTTGAAGAAATTGAACTTTCCCCGCCTTGGGAATCAAACGAAACATGAAAACTCTTTGCCTCCCAATGTGCATAAAGAACGAAAGTGTCTTCCTTATCCATAATTGTTGTTGAGTCGATTAAAACTCCATCATTTATTTGTGTGAACCAGCCAACAAAGTTGTAACCTGTTCTTGTTGGAATTGGAAGAGTTCCAAAAGCCTGTGAAAATGTTACTGTTTTCGACAGAACTGAACATTCGCCCCCAGCAGCATCAAATGTAACAGTTATATTTTTAAGGCTCCATCTTGCATAAAGAGTGTGGTTTTCAGAATTTTCAATAATTTTTGAAGAATCAATTATTGTTCCTCCTTCAATTTCCGTAAACCACCCAATAAAATCGTGTCCAAATTTTGTTGGGATTGGCAATTCGCCATATTGCATACCATAAACTCCGCCTTTTGAAGCCGTGTCGCAAACCCCGCCTTGCGAATCAAACGAAATAACAACATTATTTACGAGTTGTGTATAATGAGCATAAACTGTTATGTCGCCAATTGCCGTTGAAATTGTTCTTTCATCAATTGCAACCCCGCCGATTGGTTCGGTATACCAGCCATCAAAATAGACGCTATAACCCTCAATCGTTTTTATTGGCGTTGGAAGTTCACCATATTCAGCATCAAATGTTATTTCTTTAAAAGCAATGTCAACTTCGCCGCCCATTGCATCAAAGTTTAACTTAGCTTTAATTGGCTCTTTGCTATATCTGGCATATAGAGTATGATTTTCGGCAACAGAAACAATTGTGTCGTCTTCAATTTTTATGTTTCCATCAATTGAAGTGAACCAACCCTCAAAAACAACATTATAGCCATAAATGTTTTTTTCTGGGATTGGAAGTTCTCCATATTTATTGTCAAACTTCACTGTTTTTGAAGTTGTTAAAACCTCGCCACCTTGAGCATCGAAAGAAACTTGATAGATATTTGCCTCCCATTTTGAAGCAATGTCTCTATCTTTGTCAATTTTTGTGTGGTCCTCCCAGCCCATAAAGGTGTAACCAATACGTGTTGGCTTGTCCGAAGGAAGCGGAGCATCTTTTCCATCCTTAACCTTTTTAACATCAAAAACAGACATATCATAATTTAAGAATTGAACAGTGTGTTCTTTTGTTGGGTAATAAATTTTTAAACAAACAGCAAGCATCATCAAGATGAACGCCAAAACAACAGAAACTATAATGGCAATAAAAATTGTTCTTTTGCGCCTCTTTTGTTTAATTTCATAATTTTCATATTCTTGCATGATGTTTTTACCTCCTTTGGCAGTTTTAAATTGCTTAATCGGGGAATAAGTTTAATGCATCTTTGCAACTTCAATTTTAGTATAATATACATTATTTAATTTTTACAAGCATTTTTTTATAATTATTTTGCATTGATTTTTGTTTAAAATATACCAACTTTTGTTTAAAATCTTCATAAATAAAAAACAAAAACGGTTTAAATGCCGCCTGTTTTATTTCGTTCCAAGGTAAAACAACAACACATAAATCTTTAGTTTAGCAAAAAAACGCCGCAATTTTAAAGCAGCGTTTTTTGATAGGTTTATCTCTTAGTTGCTGAAATTCATAAAGTTGATTAAAACATATCGCATCTGTCAAGCCCAAAAACAACAGGGAAAATTTCAGACTTAATTTGAAAATTCTTTGTTAAACCGAGCGCAAATCGAACAAACTCTTGTTTTGAAAAGGTTGCACTAATTTTTGCGCTTCTTGCCAAATTCTTAATTTCAAATTTGCCATTCAAAACCGAAATTTGAATAATCTCGTTTCCAATTTGATAAACTTCTTTTGCATTTTTAAATTCTCGGAATTTACAATTTATCGCGAAAAGCATTTCAAGAAATTTCTTTGTGTCATAAACTTTGAAATGCAATTCATCTGTTAAGGAAACTTGTTGTGCAATTTTGTCAAACGCGGCGCACAAATTAGTGTGGAGAGGGTTTATAACAATTTTTAAATCTTCAAAATTTAATTGCGAAATAATTTGATAAATAATATTTTCAAGTGCGTCCAATTTAGATGTGAAAAATTCAATAATTTCGCCTTTTTTAAGCGCAAAATAGCCAATAAATTGTTTTTTGTCAAAAATTGTGTAAACTTGGCAACGATAGTCCGACAAGCATTCAATAAAGGTTTCCTTTTCCCTCAAGTTGAAAATTTGCGAATTTTTATAAAGTTCAAACATATTTCCAATGAAGGCGACAATAATGCAGAATTTCTGGAGCAAAAGTTTGCAACAAAAGAATTTTATATAGTTTGCAATTTTCCCTTTTTTATAGAGTTATTTAAAATAAATATACAAATTCCGAAGATTAGCATTATAACAACCACTGTTGTTCTTGATGTTTTATCTTAATTTTTCACTTTTGTATGTTTTCTTGCAAAGCGGCGTTTTCTGCAAAAAGTTTTTTAGCAACTGGCAAATCGGCTTTTGCCCAATCGAGTTTGAGCAAGTCTTTCTTTGGAACCCATTTGATTGCTTTATGGACATTCATTGCCATATGGTTGCCATTAAACTTGCATTTATATAGCGACATAGACAAATGAAAATCTGGATAGTCGTGTTCAACTTGGTAATAAAAATTGCCAATGTTAACGTTTATATCAAGTTCTTCGCTAAGTTCTCTTGCAAGGGTTTGGCGCTTTGTTTCGCCTTCTTCAATTTTTCCGCCAGGAAACTCCCAAACAAAGGAAACATAATCGTATTTTCCTTGATCGCGCAAGGTGCACAAAATTTCCCCTTTTTGATTTTCAATAATGCCGGCAACTGTTGTAACTAATTTCTTTTCCATAAGTTTTCTCCTTTTCTGCTATAAGCATATCATAGTTTTTTCTAGTTGTCAATAGTTTTTATAAGTTTTTTTAAGTTTTTCGCAAATACTGTTAGTTTTTTATAGTTATGCCTAAAAACTTGATTATTTTTTAGTGATATGATAAAATAATGAATATGGATATGGTTAGTGAATTTGAAAAATTAAAAAAACGCGTTGAATTTTTGGAGAGCATCGTTTTGCAAAACAATAAAAAAACAGAAGAACCCAACCCAAAGCGCGACAAAACCAGATTTATGATGGATAACAAAATTTATCCTAAGAACCGTTTTGTTTTGGCTGTGGTTGAAAAATATATCAAGCAAAACAATCCAACCTACAGCGAACTTGCTGGCATATTTGACAAATCAATTCAAGGCTCTCTTAATGTTGTTCTCTTAAAAAATCAAGCCGAAAACATAAAAGACAGCAAGAAGAGATATTTTATGGATTCGCCGTTTAAATTAAAGGACGGCAGCACGATTGTTGTTTGCACTCAATGGGGAATATTCAACATTATGAAATTTGAAAAAGTTGCAGCCAATCTTGGGTTTAAGTTTGATAAGATATAGATAACGCTTGGATATTTGAGCCCAGCGGAATATCAATAAATATTTTGGCAAAATATAAAACGAACTCTGAAAAATTCCAGAGTTCGTTTTTTTAATAACAATTAGTTTAAAATTTAACTAATTATTTTAGCATAAATATATTGCTCTTTTTTAATTAATGCTAACTAACTTAGTTGTTTGCTTTACCATTTTTTGATAGAGAAATCAACACTTTCTTTTCCTGGCTCACTATCAGCAGTTTTTGTTACTTTAACAAAATAGATTCCTTCACTCTTTGTGTTCAGCTCGATTCCAGCTGTATCAGTATATCCGTCTGTTCTAAAGAAATAAACTGACCCACTTGTCTCATAGCCTGTTCCATTTGTGTCAAAATTTAATTTATAAGTTTTTACAATTGCAGAAGCTTCTGTAGCAAATGCAAGATAAAAACATTCGCCTTTGTTTAGTTGTCTGCTTACAGTGTTGGTATAATTTTCGCCTTCTACAAAGTTAAGTGTTTCAACTTCTGTAAAGGTTTTGTTTGCCAAGATAGGTTTTGCAGTGGCTAAATCAGCAAAACTGCTGTTGTCAAAATATATCTCACAGTTTTTGTCGCCATTTATTAACATGTCAGTAGGAACACTATATTGCAATTTTAAGGCAACTACTTTAAGAGGTTTTGTATAACCCTCACAAATCATATAGTCACCAACTCTTATTGTTCCGTTGTTAACTCTAACAACAGTAATACCAACTTGTTTTTGGGTTGCGTCCCATTTAATTTTGCTTTCATCTGCGACACTTGTTAATGTTGCTGCAACACTGTCGTCATAGTAAACTAAATTAACTTTTCTTAAATCAGTCAATTTTTTAAGTGCGAAATTGTCATCTTCAATTAACATTTCATCATCATAAACTTGATATCTTCCAGGATTTTTGAAAGCGTCTTTCTTTTTTGCTTTAATTGGAACGTCAGCAGGTTTAACTAAATCTTTAGTTACATGAACAGTTCCTAAATCTATGTATTGAACATTAGCATCTTCCATAGCTGCTTTGTCATAAGCAACATTAAAAGTTAAACCACTAACAATTTCAACTTCGTATTTATTGATTACAAATTCTGCTTTTGCAACTTCGCCTCTAAGGTAAGTAGCATTTCCTCTGCAGTAAATTCTTACTTCATAAGTTCCTGCATTTGTTGGTGCAGTTGTGGTGTAGGTGCTATCGTTTGCGTCTTTAACTTTGTATTGAATTTCGCAAAGGTCTTTGATTGCTTCATTAACTGTGTAATCACTTGAAGCAACACCTTGCGCGCCGGCATTGTATGTTTTTGCTGCAAGCGTTTTAAATGAGCCTTTTCCAGTCAAACTTCTTACATAGCCACAGTCTTCACAATCAGCGTCGGTTTCATCTGCGTATCTGTGATTTCCAGTTTTAATGGAAACCAATCCGTGTTCTTCGCAGTCTGTTACAAGTTGATGTTCTTGATTGTTCAAAATCTGCCACTTTGTTTTGTGCGCTTCTAGGTTTCTTGTAAGTTTGTCATGACCCTCACAAGTTGTTTCTTCCCAGTGATTTTGACTGTCATAATCATATTTCCATGTGTGTTCCATGGATTCAAGAACTTCTTTGATGTCTTCAAATCCACAAACAGAGCAAAATCTATGCTCAATTCTATTCTTATGAAATTCTGCTGGTGTTTTTACTGCCCAAGCACCATAAGCATGTTCTGCAAAATCACTCTTTAAGCCTTGATGTGCTGGCTCTGTTTCATCACATGTGCTTTTATGCCAGTGTCCTGTTTTGTCTTTCTCCCATGATTCTGTTTCGTATGTATGTGTGGCAGTGTTAGGCACCGTTCTATCTATCTTAAAATTACATTGAGAGCATGTGCCTGTTTCAACTTTGTCGGTGTGAACACCAGCTTCGGTCTTTGTCTCCCAAACAAAGTTGTGATCACCTAAGTCGCTTTTCTCATCGCAGTTTTCGTCTGTGCAAGCGTGCCAATGCTGAGAATCTGTTGTGGACCATTCACTGCTAAATGTATGTTCAGTTTTTCCACAAGCAGCGAACAAAAGTATTGCTGGCATAACTAAGCAAATTGCAAAAATAAATGCCGCAATGCTTTTTTTCTTTAATTTCATTTTTACCTCCTTTGTTAACACATAATCATCTATGCGTTGAACCTACCTTTAGGTTACCATACAAAGAAAAATCAAGTCAAGAAAATGAAAGAAATTTTTTTGAAATCTAAAGAATTAAAGAATCGCC
>UMDH01036492.1_pt1 | contig 17709 bp, 13 predicted proteins | sample 1964441 | NCBI WGS metagenome assembly UMDH01 (sample SAMEA4835989, study PRJEB28245) | human gut metagenome | biome: gut microbiome; material: fecal sample | place: Denmark | collected 2008 | reverse complement strand
AGGCTTCGTCGAGGATATTCAACGCGGCGTTCACACCCTGTCATGCGTGGTTCCGCAACACCCGCATGGTCAATTTGCTGCTCACACTCCTCTCAGCTCGCTTGTTATCAGTGCTTATGAAAACAATAATAGCATATCCATTGTCATCATGCAAATCAGCACACCTGACGCCCTTGACCCGGCATTGAAATACCGGGTTTGCGGGCTGAAACCACATCAATTCCACGCCGCCGCCAATGCCGTTCGCGCGTATCCGCGTCAGCCGCATAATAACCAGCCTTGAAAATAGCATCGAACACATCACGTGGAATGCTTCCATCCATGAGTTCATCATACGCGACATCAGCATTATAATCAGCACGCGCGGCGGTCAGTCTCTCACAGCGTTCGCCATGCGTTAAACCATCATCCTGCATGACAAGCCATTCATCCACTGATTTCACACCCCGCAAACCATGATTATCAATGATACGCATGATACGCAGAATGATGTCCCTGCGGTCATCCCATATGGCATCACGCAACAAATCAGGATTGGATACAATGAGCTCAGTATCGGCACCACTACTGTCAGCATTCTGCAATAATGTTTCAGCGGCATTCCGTTCCAACCATTGGAAACCGACAGTACGATACGCCGCCAATGCCAATTGCGCCCGCCATGCATGAGTGTCAGCATGCGCTTTCACCAGTGCATCAGCGGATGCCAATTCCTTCCATGTGAACATGTTCTCATTGAGAGCAGGCGGATTCAACGCACTCAAACCTCCGGTTGGACGCCTGTCACGTTCATGGACATCATGAACCGCATTAATGATTCCAGTGAATGACATTGCATCCAATGACGCGCCACCCACAAGGAAACCATCAATATCAGCGCATTTAATGATATTCGCCGCATTCGCACTGGTAACACTGCCGCCATACAGGATACGGACTTTATCCGCGATGTCCGCGCCGAATGTCGCATTGATGAAATCGCGGATGTCCGCAAGCGCGGATTCAATCATGGATTCAGTGGGAACATGTCCTGTTCCAATGGACCATACTGGTTCATAAGCGATTATCACATCAGCCATTTCATCACATGACAGCAATGACACTGCATCAGCAAGCTGATTCAATGCATAATCAATGCCGATGCCATGTTCGCGCCCCAGTCGTGTTTCACCAATGCAGATGATCGGAATCATGTTGTTATCAATGATGACACGCGCTTTATCCGCCATCCTATCATCATCCTCCGGATGATAACGCCGCTGTTCACTGTGTCCAATGAGAACATATGAACAATCCAACGCTTTCAGCATGCCTGCGCTGATATCACCCGTGAACGCGCCTGATTTCGGTTCGCTGACAGTCTGAGCGCCATAAGCAAGGTTCAAATCCAATTCATGTATGATGCGTCCAATTGTATGCAATGACGTGAATGATGGAAGAATGACGGCGTTCACATCATCAGGATGTGATTGGTTAGCATACTCATGCAGCCATTCAGCTGCCTGTTCATGCGTCAGGTTCATTTTCCAATTTCCTATTACCATTGGTTTTCTCATACCACCATCATATCACATGATGCCAATGAATACAACATGGCGAGTCATGATTCCAAAAAGAATCGCCGCCGCAACCATCGCTCATGTTAACGCTCCTGTAATCATGACTGCATGCCACGCTGTACACGTGCGGACGTTAATCACATGACAAGCGCGCGACGCGAACAGCAGTGGTTAAGGTTGCGTGTTCGCCGGTGATGCTCGCCAATCAGAGAACCCGCACGAGGGTACTCCCTGCTTGCTTTCAGGTGAACCAGGTTAGAATGCCGTTTTGAAAACGCGATTACGTGCAGGTTTCAATGCATTCAGCGCATGAAAATAAGATAGCCGAAATGTCCGATTTCGATTCTGAGGGCAATTTCATGCGTTTTATGAGGAACTCGCATCGGAAATGGCGTTTTTCACGTTTTCGATTTCAACTGTCGTCCACAGAACACAGAATATTCGGCTCTGTGGACGACAGCAAAATTCACGGAAAACCTAATTATTAAGAAGCGCGTTTTCAACTCGTGATTTCGCATGTAATCAGCGAATCGCATATTCCATGTAGTGATATACATATGTTGACAACTGATTTCATGATTTTATCCATGTATGATATGATGCATGTATAATATGAATATGCTTATTGGCAAACATTGTCTGATAACGCATTTCAACCTGGTTCACCTGAAAGCGGAGCTAATTGCAATGCGTCATCTTTAAATTGTGCATATCGGAATATGTTAAGTTAATAATCAACATGGACAATGAAAGCATTGTTAAATATGATTGTATGCGAATGCAACATTATGGTATTGATTATCATTCGATAACAAGTAATCACGAAAACTCATTCTGACCTGGTTCACCTGAAAGCAAGCAGGGAGTACCCTCGTGTAAGTTTTAGCAACTTAAGAACACACCGGTTCAACGCGCGTTGGTTCAGCGCACATACTTCTGTATCCATGTCCCTGTGTTCATGACAGTCCCATGCTGGCTGTGTGCTATCATTGCGCGCATGGCTTTCATTACTGACAATGAGCAGGAAATGGTACGGGAATACGCGGACAGCATCGGCGGGACGGGTTCGGATGCATGGATACAGGATGAATCCGGAATGGCGGTGAAACTGGATGATTTCACACGGTATCTAATGGAATCATCCTGCGCGCTGTCAATTCAGGATGACATCGGAATGGCAATGCGATTGACATCAATCATTGACATGATAATCACGGAGAACGGGAACATGGAATCATTCCCATCATGCATCCGATCATTAACCGGAAGAATCATCGGGCACATGATTGCTGGCATGCCGTCAACGGACATCCTATTATTGGATGAAATACGATTATTCGTATTGAATTATTCTGATTCCGTGCTATCATTGGAAGCATGCAGGCAGGCTGATTTATGCCAGCGGATTCATGATTTGGAAAAGGAATGATAGAAAATGGAACAGAATGATTACATTGATAACAATGAACTCATGGAAGCGGTGAACACGGTGTATTCGGCAATCCCGGATGTTGACGGACAGTATGTGAATGATAAAACAGCTTTATTCATCGCAAGATGTCACCGTCATGATGACACTGCATTCAATGCGCCCCGCGTGTCAGTGCATTCCATTCGTGAAATCGCGAAAGCGATGCTGGACAGGGATTTGGAACTTGAACTGTTGAAATCATTGAACATGACAGTGGATGAATACTGAAAGCGACACGCGGATGATTTCATGTTGACAATGATTTCAATCGGATGTATGATGCGATTAACAAACGTTGAAAGGAAACAAATTGGCTGTTTACACTCATGATTATGTCAAGCAGGTTCTCACCGCCGCGCATGATGGCAAGTATGCGCTTCCTGCCATCAATGTAAGCAATCTGGATACGGCAATCGCCGCGATGAACGGTTTGGAACAGGCTGGTTCCCCTGGTTTCGTTCAGGTATCCATCGGTGCCGCTGAACAGGCTTCCCCGGACGGCGATCCTGTTAAAGGTTCCCTGATTCTGGGACGCATGCTGCATGAACTACGCAATCAGTATTCCGTTCCCATTTTCATTCACACTGATCATTGTCATGCTCAGAATGTTGACAAATGGCTGAAACCGCTTCTCATGGAACTAATCCGTTTGGAGGAAACCACCGGTGAGCGTATTTTTGATTCGTTCATGTTCGATGGAAGCATGGTTGACATTCATGAGAACGCTCGTATAATCAATGAGCTTGTTCCGCTTATCAAGCAGATTGATGGTTTCATTGAGGTTGAGGCCGGTGGTGCCTGGGGCGGTTCTGAGGATGGCGTTGAGGATAAAGCGAAATATTCCACGCCTGATGATGTCCGTGTCATCCAGCAGGCTATGCATGATAATAAGTTGAACGCTGATGATTATCTGCTTGCCGTCGCGTTCGGCAATGCTCATGGCACCGCCGTGGTTCCTGATCTTAAACCCGGACTGCTATCTGAAATCAGCATGGAAACAGGTGAACCTAATTTGTTCGTGTTTCATGGCGGTTCCGGTTCACCGGATAATGATGTGCGTGCGGCGGTACGTAATGGTGTCGTGAAAATGAATGTGGACACTGACACTCAATATGCGTTCACTAAGGGTGTAACCGATTGGCTGAACGCCGCGCCGGATGTTCCTGTGAATGATGATTACCGCGCAGTTGATGATGATAAGAAGCCGGTTGACCGCCGTATCCTTGAACTGATTGGAGGCAATGAGGAACTCATTGCATTCATTGCATCCAATTACATCAGGAACGCGAATTATGGCGCTGTCATTGACCTGTTCACTGCAATCCGGAATGCGAAACATGGTGAATCCGTTAAAGCGTACGCTTCCCATAAGCATGGTAAGAAGTATTTTGATCCGCGTCATTGGAATCATGCAGGCAGGGAATCCATGAGCAAGCATGTTATTCAAGTGGCTGAACTGCTCGGTTCAAAAGACATGGCATGAGAATAATATGAAATCATATGAACGCATAATGTTTTCAATTTATGAGTTCACGTGATAACATTGAAACTGATAATTGATAGATTTCAAATGGCATGGCAATAAAAATCTGAAAGGATTAAAATGATTAGTTTCATCGTTAACGCGGTATTGTTCATTGTATTCATGGCTGCATGTTCCACATTCAAGGAAAAAGGCGCGAACATCGGAGCCGTTCTATGTGCTGTCGGTGCTGCGATTTTTGCAATCCGTGCAGGATGGCAATTGTTCGGTTTCCTTGTCGGCCTGATAGGCGGACTGGTCGCGCTTCTGATATGTCTTGCATTACCGATTGCAATCATTGTAGGAACCGCATTCCTTGTTAAAGCGATTTTCAAGAACGCATGATAGGAATAAAACACAAATCAATGGAATCATGTTAACAGCATGGTTCCATTTTTTATATTCAAACAGCATGATGTTCATGATAGTTTCACTGTCATTGACTGAATCCGCCGCGCATACACCCATGCTTAAAAGCGGGAGTCAAACGGCTACCGCATGCAAAATTGTGAAAATAATGTGAAAAACAGCATGATAATGTCGCACAATGCAATCTCATGTGGTATTATTGTAATCGTGCTCATGGAAACATGGACACAACCGGTGAGGAACATTGGAAAACAAGGCGACACGCCGGATTTGCAATGATTGCAATCATGTGCTATCATTGTATGCAGATGGCAGTTTGAAAGCGGTTCATGCCGCATGATATTAAACCATCACGCAAACAGCGAGAAACACAACACGCCGATTTGACATCAATGATTTCATGTGATATCATTGATAATGTCAAACAAGGAAAGGGCATGAAAACCTTGTTTGATAGATAAAAAGCAGATACCACGCAGATGTTGACAGATGATTGAAAGCGTGATATCATGGTAATAAGGAACACAGCGGGTGAAACCGCATGACAATGGGAAGGAGCCGAGATAATGGCTGGAATGATTATGAATCAGCATGCTGACGAACGCCATATGCGCTCCGTCATGCTTAACACTGCTTATTGTATGAATGATAATGAGTGGCAGTTTAAGCCCGCGAACTGGTTCCAGGATGCATCCAATATGAGAACAAGGATGCAATGTTGATAGAATAGAAATAATCAACAGAGGCAAGTCCCGGAACCATGAAGAGGCACGAAAATGGTTCCGGGACTTTTTATGTTAATAATTGAAAACAGTGCTATTCGGAATGATGGAAAAATGGGAATCCGCTCCTTTCGGGAAGGAGAGAAAGCGCGTTCGATCCGCGCCATTCCGACGATAATGAAACAACTGAACATAATGCGTTCATGATTGCACATGAATGCAGGTTCACTAGGGTCATTTGATAATTTAACGATGAGCATCAGCATGAAACCAATCATGATGGATAATCTGACGGCAGGACATGGGTCGCTGTGAATTCGGCAGGAAACATCATGAGCATAACATACTCACATGCAATCATCAAGGATGACTGGTTCGCAGCCAGTTGGAAACAAGCGTGACGCCGGACGGGAGTGGAAAGTGAAAGAAATCCCGTTGATTCGCCAGATGCATGCAATTGCATCCATGACACGGATTGCCTGTGTTCAGGATCGAGCATCATGAAAATGAGCGAAAAATCGGATTCATTGGCAACAATGATGACAGGGATTACCAGATTGTTGTGGGAATGCCCCTGCTTTCTATGGCATGGGGTTAAAACCACAACCTGCTTACAATTGATAACATAATTAATATAATCAACCAACATGATTCATAATGTGATATCATTGAGAATAACACCGGGAAGGAGGAAACATGATGACACCAGAGGAGCGCGTGTTCCATTGCGCGTATTGCGGTTTTGAAATGGATCGGGATACTCATGCGGCGTTGAACATGATTATCCTCGCGTTGGAACCATTGCCTGCTAACTGGTGGCGATTACCTGAGTTTAAACCACTGAACTCAGTTAAAAGGATTAATAGTGGTTTGACCGTGCGTGAGAGTGCGGTCATTAAACACGCTGGTCTGCATTCAATTACAGGGAATGTTAGTCGATTGGTTACACTGTTTGACACTCTCGTGCCTGATGGTGGGGACTCTCCAATTGCGTTTCCCGGTCAGTGAACCCACGGGGTTAACACTTGTTAATTCCGAGCATTATGCTGAAGCCCCGCGCTTCAGCGCTGGGGTATCTCACATTGTATTCCATCATGCTCATATAAATGATGAACGGGACAGCCCTGCGGCGGAATCCGCAGCCCGTAGTCAGAACAACTATCAAAACAAGTCAAAAGAACAGGAACGAATAATTCCTGTTCACATTGCAATCAGCATGGCAACATGGATGATTGCGATGTTATCGTGAGCAGGTCAGCTGGCGCTGACAACTGATTCATATCCAGTAGCAGAATGGTTCGATTCCATTGCTCACGACGAAACAGCAATGATTATCGGACAAATAAATGTTCGCATTGCATTCAAATGCCCTCATAGTCCAACTGGTAGAGACAATGGTCTAAGGAACCATCCAGTCAGGGTTCGAATCCCTGTGAAGGCACAGTTCCCGCCGTTGTGCGTAATGCTCGGCGGGATGAGCAATCACATGCCCGTAACATGAGAACAATATTGTTCACATGAACACATGTGATTGCAAAAATATTCGACCGTCCGGTTTGATTACGGGGGACGGGTTTGTTCGCCTCATTAGCTCAGAGGAAGAGCAATGGATTCTTAATCCATGTGTCAGGATATCGTAATTCCTATGGGGCACAATGATAGCATAAAATCAATACAATGTTAACAAATGTTGTCATTAAAAATCGCTCGTATGGCGCAATTGGCGGCGCAGCTCCATCACACGGAGAAGGATAAGTGTTCAAGTCACTTTACGAGCACGCTACAGTCGCCGGTCTGCGGGTGAGGATGAGATTCCATCCGGCTGTCTCAGAACCTCTGTTTGTTCTGGGGTCAAGTACATAAATCAAAACGGTCGCGTGGAACGCGCGTTAAACACAATCATGTGATTGAACGCAACTGACTGCAATCGGATGCAAGTATTTCATATGATGTTAAGAACGAATGCTGTCGGATTTGATTGCAGTCAATGATGACATTATGAGTTCATTCATGGCCGTGATATCCTGCGGAAGGATGCTTCTCTGTCGAAGAAGTCGCGGCGGGTTCGACTCCCGTCACGGTCGCGATAATCAATTATGACAACAAAGGATTATTGTCCACATGTCATCATATGATTACAATAACCAATAATGCCGTTGTAGCTCAGTTGGCGAGAGCGCCGAGTTGAAGCCTCGGAGGTCGCTGGTTCGATGCCAGCCAACGGCACTGGAACCCGCATATTCGGGATACGGAGAAGCCATGGTTTATCGCTCGTAGCATTGCGCTCATGGATGCATACATGGGAACAATGCGGATAAATTAAGATGGGACATCCTCCGGGTCGCAGGGTGATGCGTGTTTCCTATTATGGTGGCGTGGCAGAGCGGTCGAATGCGGCGGACTGTAAATCCGTTGGTTAAATTTAATAGCCCACAATTGTTCAAATCAATTCGCCACCACTTTTCACATGATGAGTCATGGTGGGTTCATGAATGCATGTCAGAAATGCATTCATTGTATTCATCATGCTGTTCCATGCGGTGAAGAACCGGGCATTCTGACTCGCCTGGAAGTATCCTGAAACCGCCCATTGCCGGTTGAATCCGGCTGGGGCGGCGGAAGGTCAATCGCATTGGAACCATCATGTGAACATTGCCCCGATAGCGCAACTGGATAGCGCGCTTGTCTACGGAACAAGAGGCTCCGGGTTCGAATCCCGGTCGGGGCACGACATGCGCGCATGATGGATGTACTGGAACAAATCCATCATGAGCTGGTTGAACCCGTCCAGTCGGATTGCAACCAGTGAATGCAATGATTGCACACGGCGTTGCGTTGCATGTGGGCGGCAACGGTTATCGTCGCACGGAATGTATGTTGCACGCATGAAAACAAGACGCGGACAGGAATGAAGTACTCATGGGAAACGCGGGACTGAAATCCCGTCAGGCGGGTTCGATACCCGGCCATTCCACTTGCGGGCGTAGTGAAATTAGGTATCACACGGGACTCATACTCCCGGATTGCGGTTCGAATCCGACGCCCGCTACGACACTCATCCATTATGATATGAGGACAAAATAAGTTCCTTGCCATGTGAACATATGGTAACATGCGTTCATATGGCATTGTATTCCTTCCTCGTATAAAGGCATTACGGCGGTCTCTGGAACCGCTTATCGTGGTTCGAATCCACGGGAAGGAACCGTTCTGAACAAACCCGGATGCATGATAACATATGATTTCATGCATATGATTGTTCAGAATGAAATCATATCACAGTTCCGATTTGACATCGTTCAAATCATGTGATATTATAGTAATTGTCCGCAATGGAAACATTGTGAACAGCACCTCCTTAATCGCGTCGGGAAACCGGCGTTCGGGGCATTAGTTCAGTGGTAGAACATTTCCCTTGCACGGAAAAAACATGGTTTCAATTACCATATGCTCCACGGGAACATGATTACAATACAGTAATCAAATATGAACAAAAGTCATTCTGATGTTCATATTTTGAATACATAATGTGAACATGTGAACAAAATTGAATATTCCCCGTTAGCTCAGTTGGCAGAAGCGTCGCACTGTTAATGCGAATGTCGTTAGTTCGAACCTAACACGGGGAGCGAAAGTATAAAGGCATGAAACCATGTATATAAATCATTGGTTTCATGCCTTTATTAATTCATATCGCGTAGCCAACGGATAGGCAACTTGTCTCCAAAACAAGTCAAAAGAATGTTCGACTCATTCACGCGGTGCGATGCCATCATGATAGATGCCGTCCGATATCGAATTAAATTTGATATCATAGTTAATATGATTGATAATATAATGTTTGACAAGAATGTTCCGGATGATGAACGATTGGAAACCATTAAGATTTTCGATCGTGCTTATAATGATGGTATTGATGATAGCATGCCCTGGGGTTATGTTTATCGTTCAATTTATGCTGATGGTCATACTTATGTTGGTAAACGTAAGATTTACCCGCATACTGACTGGATGCATTATGTCGGTTCCGGTGCCAGATTAAATCAATCGCTTGTTATCAGGAAAGAATTCATCTGTTTTGGATGGACTAATACTGAAACACATGCATTGGAATGCAAATATATTCAGGATGAGATTGATAATGTGCCATCGCGCGACATGGTGTTGAATGTTGTGGTTAATGTTACTGACAGCACTGAATATATTCGTAATGAGGAACGATATGAGAACACTGTAAGCAGATTCGGTTTGATGATTTTGAATGTGTATTTGGCTCTCGGTTCGGATACTCGTGCCGCTAAATATCTCGGTTGTTCAAAACGCCATGTTGACAGGTATTTGAATGATATCGGCGTGCTTAAAAACGGTAAGATTATTGATTATTCCAATAATCGTATTAATACTGATAATGCTAATTCTGATAATGTGCGCAAGCATAAGTCAAATAGACATCATAATAAGCATAAAAAGGGCATGAATAAAGTTAAGTTCGTAAGAACAGATTTTATGAAATACCGCAATAAAAACAACATTATATATCATGAAATCATAGACGAATGTCATCATTATGGAATGATATGTCTGCAATGCGATTCCATGTTTGATTCAGTTAACACCAAAACAAAATATTGTTCCGATGAATGCAGAGCATATGCTCATGTTTCAAACCAATGTGTATTGAAACCATCAGAAAAGAACAATGTTGACAACATGTTGAAACAGGGAATGTCATTCAGAGCAATAGGACGGCACTATGGAATAGGTCCTAAACCGGTGATTGATTTCATTGAGCGAATGGGATTACAAGAATACCGCGATAGAAATACAACGAATGTGGCATCAACGGAAACATATTCTGAAACAGGCAGAATGAAAATGCATATAAGATGGCATGTCCGTCTGAATAAGCCTAACATGAATTGCGTTTACTGTCAGCGGCATGAAGGTTTTGATTCACCGGAAGCAGTGAAAGCAGATGAACGCATTCATATTTGTGCGAATCCGAGATGCGGTAGACAGTTCAAAAGCCAGCGTGATAAATATTGTTCCGATGAATGCCATGACATAATGAAGTCATATGCGAACATGTTTTCATCACATCGCGCAATGCATGTCAACAAGCATAAGACAGGCACATACTGCTGGTTCTGCGAGCATGGAATCATGGATTCGGATGATTATGCGAATGTCAATGTCCTTGAAATGATGGATGGTTGCGATTCTGTTATTGGACGCAGGAATGATTGCATTATGCGTTTATATGAATCCAATGTGTCCATTCGTGAAATAAATCGCAGAACAGGAATTGCACGGGATACAATCAGTGCGGCGATAAAAGCACGGGAAATGGATCAGATGGCATGTCCGCAGGAATAAACCGGATATGAGAAAATGCGAATATTGTAAGAACCGTGATGGTTCATACTGCTGGTTCTGTGGACAACATATTATGACGGTTGATGATTATGTCCGCATTGATTTCATAGATATGATTCATGGTTGCGATGAAATAATCAAGCAACGTGATATTGATGTCATGAGAATGCGTAATGATGAACACATGACAATGAATGCGATATGCGATGAAACCGGATTATCAAAATTCATTGTTAATAAGATAATACATAATAATTGCATATTTCTTATATAAACATGACTTATGATTTGACATCATTGTATTCATGTGCTATCATAGTTATTGTCAGGTTGATGGACACATGAAAACACGTGTAAAGATACTTGATAAAATACCGCCCTTGTAGCTCAGCAGATAGAGCAGGAACCTTCTAAGTTCTGGGTCGCAGGTGCAATTCCTGTCAAGGGCACGATCGCATGTAGGTTGATCGCTGCATGTGGTTATGGCGATGGCGGAACCAACATCCGGAAATGGGATGTGAATCGCACGCGGGGGCTTAATCAGCCGGTTGATGACCGAACTCGCGGTATGAACCAGTAGGATGCATACAAATGTTTCCATTTCCTCGTTCATTGCAGGTAAAGTCCAATCCTGCTCGCCGCTTTTTGTCCTGATAGCTCAGTGGATAGAGCGTTTGATTCCGAATCAAAAGGTCATGGATTCGAATTCCATTCAGGGCACGATATCATCACGACATGAAAAAATCCATGGTGGCAATGTAAACATTGCAATGAAGTTGTTTCCCCCGTTAGGGGAATGAAACGTGAAACGTGAAACGATGATATCATAATTGATGACCTGTGCTGTTTGACGGTATGGGCATCAATGCCGGTGTAGTTCAAAAGCAGAACAGTGTTCTCGTAAAGCATAGACGCTGGAGCGTTACCAGCCATCGGCTCATATCACGGGTTAATGTATGCAAATGCTGACATGCATACATGATTGTGATACGATTGATAAAATATAACGGGATGAGGGAAAATTGGTAATCCGCCTGTTTTGGGTACAGGAGATAGCGCGTTCGATCCGCGTCATCCCGACTTAAAAATTCTCCGGAATCATTCGGATGCCATCATGTATGCATTGAACATAACGCATTACATGAAAGTATGGCAATCCGCTGGTTCCGGTTTTTTAATCCTGATGATATGAACGCATTGTAATCATGCTGTGTTCATGTTCATCCATGTGGGCAGAGGCGAATTTGGTTTGTCGCGCCGGATTGTGGCTCCGGAACAGGAGACTGTAAGCGGGTTCGAATCCCGTCTGTCCAACGTAATCATGAATTGTATTTCATGCTAATGCACTCATATGGCATCATGATTCCAATATGCGGATGTGGATTAGTCTGGTCAAGATCGCCGCCTCGCCATGACGGAAACGCGGGTTCGAATCCCGCCATCCGCACTCATGGAAACAATGTGTTCAATTATCGTCAGGTCAGTGATGAAGCAGCGTTTTGAATGCATTTGTTTCCATTTTGTTCGCACTGATAGTATAATGGCCATTGCGTTCCCGTGGTATGGGAACAATCCGGGGTCTATTCCCGGTCGGTGCTCGCGACACGCCGGATAACTTGACATCATGTTGTTTTCATGCTATCATTGTTAACATAAATGAAAATATGGGTCCATCGGTGTGCTTGGTCTGCGCATATCTGTCTTTCACACAGAAGGTAAGGGTTCGATTCCCTTATGCGCTACTGTGGTTCCACATGCAACCAATGTCATCATGCCGTGCGGTTATTCGCAGTATGATGATTGAAAGCATGCAGTCATGGATTCATGTGTTGTCATGTTCATGGCGATATTTTCGGCGGATAGTTCAATGGTGAGAACTTGACTATGATACAGTCAAAATGATGTTTCGATTACATCCCCGCCGACTCATCTGGACAATGTGTCATATCGGCAATGACGGCATGCTCGGAAGGCATGTGATCGGAATCATCCGGTTTCAGAGTTCGACTCTCTGGTTGTCCGCATGGATTCAACACGAACTCATCAAATCGCGTTCTGACGGCATGAATACAGAAATATGACCAGTTATTCATGTTTCATGTGATCGGCTGTTAGAATGCCGTTTATGTGCGTTTTGGCGAGATGTTTGCATGTGTTCATTGAATCAGCGTCATCGCGGAGGTGCTCGACGGCTGGGCAACGGTCTGCAAAACTGTTTTAAGAGGGTTCGACTCCCTTCTCCGCGTCCAATAAACATTATATGATATATTATCATGAAACATAGGTTAACAAGAATAATCGCTTTAATCATGATTGACTTGACATCATTGCATTCATGTGATATAATAGTACTTGTTATGAATGACATCATTCATTCATATGTATCCAATGTTGACGCATTGGATACATATTGCGCAGTAGCACAATTGGCAGTTGCATCTGACTTTGAATCAGACGGTTGAAGGTTCGAGTCCTTCCTGCGCAGCAAAATAAGTATTATAGCATGCTTATTATCGTCCCGTAGTTCAATGGAAGAACGATTCTTTGACTCAGAATTGACGATTGTTCGATTCAATCCGGGACGACTCGCTATTATGCTTGCAATGTATGCAGTATGAATACAAATTTATCGAATGTCGCGTAATCCCCCCCCCTATCCTTCAGATACGGGGGATATAAGCAACCTGTTAACAAACCAACTTGCGTAAACGCGAATCATATTACAATGAAGCTACGCATGCAGATAAAGCATATGATGATGCATACTGTCATAGCTGTCATTGCCGAATTGGAAGCGGATTGATGATGAATCCATTGCATGCCTGATTGATGGCAATGAAATGATACGAGTGAATGTCATCATTGAGGACAATGCCGTCATGTTGAAAATAATGAAACAACCGCATGATTCCAATGGCGAACCGCGTCCAATAAAATACATGCTTGATGATAGGCTAATTGAACCTGATGGTGATTACTGTCCAATCATGTTTCCCGGCCAGTGAACCCGCAGTGTTAACACTTGTTAATTCTGAGCATTATGCTGAAGCCACGCGCTTCAGTGCTGGGGTATATCACATCAGATATGAAAGCATGAATGCGTGAGCTGGAACCAGCTTGCAAACATGCATGGAATGTTGAATGATAGCATGTCAACAATTGTTGACATTGAATTCACGACACGCCGAGAGAATGGCTTAATTCCGCCATTCTTAAAAATTTTTCAATTATGATTTGACATGCATGGATACATATGCTATCATGGTAATTACCGAGGTCAGGGAGCGCCTTGCGGGTGAGGGGTCGGTTGCCGAAAGGCAATCGGAACTGGTCATCCACTTAAAAGTTCCCGCATGGGGCTGTAGCTCAACTGGTAGAGCGCGTCGTTCGCAACGACGAGGTAGAGGGTTCGACACCCTTCAGCTCCACGAGTCCAGCAGTATGGACATGTGTCATATGATGAGTGCGCAATCATCATATGAATACTGCAAACAATGATTACATGCATGTAATCATTATGCTCCTGTGGCGAAATAGGTACACGCGACCGTCTTAAAAACGGTTGCCTCATGGCTTACGGGTTCAAGTCCCGTCAGGAGCACAAAATATACCGATTCATACAATATAACCTTTATCACGCATTTTCCTCGCAATTTTGAATATTGTTGTTCTGCATACATTGAATTCATTTGCTATCACAGTCCAGCTTTTACCATCATCACGCATTTGCTTAATATTATTATAATCTGATTCTTTTATTTTCAGCATATGCGAAACCGACATTTGAACAGTGTTTCTTTCAGGAAAAAATTCAGGATGTAACGCTATGAATCTTCTTACATGATCCCGGTATAAACCGAGGGTATCCGCTATTTTGCGCAAAGACATTCCTTCCATCCACATTTGTTTGCATGCATTCACATCAATGTCATCATAAGTATGTGTTTTCCTTGCTTCTATGCTTTCCTTATATGAACGCAGTTTGATTCCACTGGATTCAATTCGTTCACGAACGGCATGTTTTGAACAATTGAAAAATGTTGACATGTCCTCAGTTGAAAACAGCATGTCCTGATAAATGAGTTTCACATCATCATCGGTAAGTTCATCTAATTCCTTACCGGAATATTCATCCGGTATTGCAATCACACGCGGTTTCAATCTGTTATGCGGATTGCGTTCATGATGTTCATGGCATTCCTTCCAATCAAGCGATGAAATGATATGGAATTTTTCACCGCATACGGCGCATGTTCTCACATCGACTTTCCGTGACGTGAATCTCGTGCCAGCACTCAATCCGATCACATCTATTCCACTGACATCAATGTAACCATTGTCAGCATACCATGATAACAATGATTCTGAAATGCTGTCCTTTGACGCTTCTGTCAAATGAGTATGATTAGTGTTATCAACTGGTATTTCACGATAAAACAATGGATGTTCAATGTCGAACCATTTCCGTTCAAGTTTATTCAATATATGAGAATTGCATTCTTCTAATTCTTCCAGTATACGGAAATCAACGTCTCTTTCGCCATGCTCATCGAACCATTCATTGAATTCCTCAATATGTGAATGTGTTTTCAATGCGTTCATGTGATCACGCCATCTTTTGCGCGCGTTGACTGTTTGTCCGATATACAGGCATATGTTGTTCCTGCCATAAATGCCATATATGCATGTTATTCGTTTGTCAACTGGAATGTCCGTGTATTTCATATTATCATGATATCAAATAATGTTAACAGCGGATTCATTCCCATGAACACCATTATTCCGCAATGCGCCAGCATGTGATAATATTAATGTTGTTGAAATTGCTGTGGCATGACGCCGCAAAATGAACGCCATGAATGTTTTCAATTGTATTCATGGCGTTCAACTATTTTTGATTATTCAGCATCCTTCCCGGCGCGTTCCATTATCGTGCCGTCCTGTGGTTCCTATTTCGTTTGTTCACTTTCATTGTTGGAATCATTGTTCTCATTGGATGTATTGTCATCGGTTCCGGTGTCGGATGTTGATGGCGTTGCGTTCTTATCCTGTTTCTTCCATGTCGCGCCATCGCCAATTGTCATTTTCGTGCAAACATACACGGTTCCGTCATCAGCGATTCCCTTGCTTCCGATTTGAGTGCATTTATTCGCATCGGAAAGCGAATTGCCTTGTGCTTGTTCAGCAGCAGCCGCCTGCGCCGCCTTGTTCAATTCATCCTGTGCTTTCTTTTTCGCTTCCGCTTCCTTGGCGCTGGATACAGTGATTACAGGAATGTCATCATCGCTCACATCATTAACTACGTAATCATCATAATCCGGTGAATCATGTTTAATAGTCCGTCCATCAGCATCAGTGAATCTTATGTATGATTCACCGTAACCATATGATTCCAATGTTTTCACAGCATCAGGCAGTTTATCACCGGTTTTCAGGATTTCAAACGCATCCTTCTCGCCGGGAATTACCGTTAATATGACTTGACTGCCTTTCATGGCTTTCTTATCAGGGAACACATCCTTGACACGGAATTTATCCGGTGAGCCATCATCAATGTATTCACCGTCAGTGTCCTTCCGGATTCCATTGAAACCGATTTTATCCAGTTTACGCAATGCGGTTTCGGAATCATCCCCTATCACTGACGGTATTGAAACCATGCTGGCATCATCAGTCTTGTTCGCGGAAGAATCAGTGTTCTGCGTTCCGCCTGAATTCATTGTATTCAAACCGACGAAAACCAATAGTATGACGGCAAGCATGACTATTATTATCATGACTGGATTCAATAATTTCGTTTTTGACTTACCGATACCTATTTTATTCTTATGTTCATCCGGTTTGCTTCTGTTTTTATTCTTATCAGATGCATCCGCCGTCTTGTTTTTCATTTTATCAATGAAATCAAATGCCTTATCGGCTAACGGCGCGAACTGTTCGGGGATGTTGTTCATGACATCATCCTTGAAACCGAATTCCTTACCGTTATGCGTTTCAGGGTCATACGCCTCATCGCCATCCATATGTTCGGAATTGTCCGCAGCGGATTCAGTGAAACCATGTTTTTCAGCTGGTGTTTCACTCATGGAAGGTTTAACCCGAATCGGCGGAGCTGGCGTTTCATAATCCGCATGTTGTTCCGCGTATGATTGTATGCCGTCATTGCCTTGCGTCTCCGGCGCGCCATCATACTGCTGAGGTTCCTGTTCCCATGAACCCATGCCGTCATCATAGCCCTGAACAGGTGTAATAGGCTCTCTGACGGGCTGAATATCATAATCCGATTCATTGTCCATATTCCGCGTATTCGGGCGCGCAGAATATCTTCTGAGCGTTCTCATGGATACATTGTCATCATTGGCATGGGTTTCGTTCCTGCGCGGCAATCCTGTGCCTGCGCGTTTCAATGTTATTCTTGCAGGTTCCGGTCGCATGTCAACAATGCGTTCATCATCCACCGTCGCATGCGCACTGGGCATTGGTATGCCTTTACGCGCATTGCGCAATCGTCCGTCATTCAAATTCGCCATATGCCGTGAATATCGTTAAAACATGATATGATGGAAGCGTGGATGATAAAATCGCTATCAATCATGTGAGAGGACACCGCACTTCAGGGTGGTGATGAATCACACACACGCATAACCAAAACTCTTTATGTAGTGTTTTCAATCGAGAATTATATGATAT
>UMDH01025969.1_pt1 | contig 17842 bp, 20 predicted proteins | sample 1964441 | NCBI WGS metagenome assembly UMDH01 (sample SAMEA4835989, study PRJEB28245) | human gut metagenome | biome: gut microbiome; material: fecal sample | place: Denmark | collected 2008 | reverse complement strand
AAAAGAGGGTATGCATTTTGACACACCCTCTTTTTATATATATAACTTCTATTTATCAGATTGATAATTCGTGGAGAACATTGACAAGTTCACGGTCGATAGGCTTGTCGTTTTTGATAGCCTTTGTAAACGGAACATAAACAATCTGGTCATTTTCTATACCGATCATTACATTGCGCTGTCCTTCCATCAAAGCCTGAATACTTGCTACACCCATTCGGCTGGCAATGATACGGTCGTGTGCAGTCGGTTTACCACCACGTTGCAAGTGTCCCAAAATAGTTACACGTACATCATATTGCGGATATTCGTTCTTTACACGTTCTGCATAATGCATAGCTCCACCTGTGATTTCACTTTCGGCTACCAGTACGATAGAGCTGCTCTTTGATTTACGGAATCCGTTCTTAATGAACTCTTCCAGCTGGTCGACTTCTGTATTGAATTCAGGAATGATTGCAGCTTCGGCACCTGCTGCAATAGCTCCGTTCAGCGCCAGGAAGCCGGCGTCGCGTCCCATGACTTCTACGAAGAACAAACGTTCGTGTGAAGTTGCAGTGTCGCGGATTTTGTCGACTGCATCCAGAATTGTGTTCAGAGCTGTATCATATCCGATTGTTGTATCTGTTCCGTACAAATCGTTATCGATTGTTCCAGGCAATCCGATACAAGGAACATCGAATTCTTGTGCCAGCAGACGTGCTCCGGTAAGTGAACCGTCACCACCGATGACTACCAGTGCGTCAATGCCTTCACGCTGCATGGTTTCGTAAGCTATTTTACGTCCTTCCGGAGTTTTGAATTCCTGACAGCGTGCAGTTTTCAGGATAGTACCTCCCTGCTGTATGATATTGCTGACATTTTGGGTTTTGAACTCTTGAATTTCACCGGTGATGAGGCCTTTGTATCCTCGATAAATACCTTTTACGGTCAGTCCGTTGTATATAGCCGAACGAGTGACGGCGCGGATTGCAGCATTCATTCCAGGAGCATCGCCACCTGAAGTCAAGATGCCAATACATTTAATAATTCCCATATGTTATTTCTTTATTAAAATCTTTTGGAGCAAAAGTATTAAAAAACTAGTTTACAAGCAAATAAAAGTCTGTATTTTTGGATGTCAAGAATACGACAAAATTGTTTCTCGGCAGGCTTCCATCAACCATTTCGGTGTGGAGGTTGCCCCACATATTCCGATGGACTGCACGCCTTCCAGCAGTTTCCGGTCGATTTCCTCCGGTCGGTCTATCTGATAAGAATTAGGATTTACCTTGAGACATTCCTGAAACAAAATCTTCCCGTTTGAACTTTTATGTCCGCATACAAAGAATACCAGATCGTGGCGGGCTGCAAACTTGCGTATATCAGGCATGCGGTTTGCTACCTGACGGCATATTGTATCGTAATACTGAAAAGTCGCATTGGGTGAAATATGTTCTTGAATGTATGCAACGATCTGCCGGAATTCGTCCAGTGACTTGGTTGTCTGTGAGTACAGACGGATGTCTTTGCTGAAATCAAGCTTCTCGGCTTCTTCCAGATTTTCTATAATGATAGCCTGACCGTTGGTCTGGCCTACCAGTCCCAATACTTCAGCATGTCCGTTTTTCCCGAATATTACGATTTGTTTTTCCCGTCCTTCCGGATTTGGAGTGTCGAATTCTTGTTTGATTCGCTTCTGCAGGCGAAGTACGACAGGGCAGGTTGCATCAATAAGTTCTATATTGTTCTGTTTAGCCAGTTCGTAGGTGCGGGGAGGTTCTCCGTGAGCACGGAGCAGAACTTTGGTGTTTTTAAGTCGTGCAAACTCCTCGTGGTCGATTGTATTCAGTCCCAGTTGTTTGAGGCGTTCACATTCACGTCCGTTATGCACAATGTCTCCCAGGCAATAAAGCGTATCGCTCTTTGCCAGTTCCTCTTCTGTCTTCCGGATAGCAGTAGTTACTCCGAAACAGAAGCCTGATCCTTCGTCTATTTCTACTTTAAGCATGAGTTGCCTGAAGATATTGATTCATAAGCCATTCTTTCTGTTCTGCAATAGTCATGTTGCTGTTGTCCAGCAGTATTGCATCGTCTGCTTTGCGCAAAGGATTTACTTCGCGCGTCTGGTCTATGCGGTCGCGCTCTTCTACGTTATGCAGGATATCTTCGAAAGACGCTTCCTGTCCTTTGGCTTTCAGTTCGTCATAGCGTCGCTGTGCACGAATTTCGGCAGATGCAGTGACGAATATTTTCAGTTCTGCATCAGGAAATACCGCTGTGCCGATATCTCTTCCGTCCATTACGATACCTTTTTCTTTACCAAGTTCCTGCTGCTGGCGTACGAGAGCCTCACGTACAAATCCCAAAGCTGCAACAGGGCTGACGTGTGAGGATACCTCTAATGTCCGGATCTGGTTTTCTACATCCGTTCCGTTCAGAAATGTACGAGGACGTCCGCTTTCTGTATCTAGACGGAATGATATATGAATATTGCTCATCTGCTGCTTTAGCTTATCTTCATCGATGCTTCCATCCGCCAGGAAAAGTCCGTGCTCGATGCAGTAAAGAGTAACAGCCCGGTACATTGCTCCGCTGTCTATATATATATAACCGATTTCTTTAGCCAGATCTTTTGCCATTGTACTTTTTCCGCAGGAAGAAAACCCGTCGATTGCAATGATGATTTTGTTCATACCTTATTTATTATAGAGTTAAAAAGAATCAGAAGTCAAAGATAGTCTATTTTCGTGACAGATAGTACGGAATGAACGTATTTTGCAATTTTTTACCCTTATCTTGTTGCATATTCGAAGATTTGCACTACATTTGCCGAACAGAGAATTTATTAACCTATAAAAGTTTTTTTATGGAAATTAAAAAATCGCCGAAAGCCGATCTTGAAGGCAAGAAGACCACTGGTTTACTGATCGGGCTCGTGCTGATATTGGCAGCAATGTTCGTTGCGTTTGAATGGACCAAACGTGATGTCGTAATCACTGCCGATAGTGGTATCGTAGATGTGCCTTTTGAAGAAGAAATGGTTCCTATTACGGAACAGGAAGAACCCAAACAAGCTCCTCCTCCTCCCGAAGCACCGAAAGTAGAAGAAGTTTTGCAGATTGCAGAAAATGATGCAGATGTAGTAGAATCTACTATTCAGTCTAACGAAGATAAAGGTGAAGCTGTTGAAATCAAGTATGTACCTGAAGTCGTAGAAGAAGAGGAAGTTGAAGAACAGCAGATCTTCCAGGTAGTAGAAGAAATGCCGGAATTCCCGGGTGGTATGGCAGAATGTTTGAAGTTCTTGTCTAAGAACATCAAGTATCCGACTATCGCACAGGAAAATGGTGTACAGGGACGTGTTATCGTACAGTTCGTTGTAAACCAGGATGGTTCTATCGTCGATCCGGTTGTTGTTCGTAGTGTTGACCCGTATTTGGACAAGGAAGCACTTCGCGTGATCCAGATGATGCCGAAGTGGAAACCAGGTAAGCAGCGTGGTAAAGCTGTACGTGTAAAATATACCGTACCTGTAACATTCAAGTTGCAGTAAGCTTTTCCTAGATAATATTGTTTAGGCACGGATTGCGCAGAATTGAAAACTGTGCATTCGTGCCTAAAAATTTTTTATAACCTTAATAAAAAGAAAAATCATGGAGCAACAGACTTCAAAAGAATTATTGAAGCAAATTCATGCTTATATCGAATCATTGCCTTATTCTCATGAACCTAAAGGATTGTACGACCCGATAGAATATGTGTTAGGACTGGGAGGTAAAAGACTGAGACCGGTGTTAATGCTGCTTGCCTATAATCTGTTTAAGGAAGATGTGCAGGCAATATTCTCTCAGGCTGCGGCAATAGAAACTTATCATAACTTTACGCTTTTGCATGATGACTTGATGGATAAAGCGGATATGCGCCGTGGAAAACCTACCGTTCATAAAAAATGGGATGAAAATACAGCTATTCTTTCCGGAGATGCAATGCTGATACTTTCTTTTCAGTTTATGATGCAGGGGTGTCCGGTAGAATATACACATCAGGTTATGGATATCTTCTCGCGTACGGCTCTGGAAGTTTGTGATGGACAGCAATGGGATATGGAATTCGAATCCAGAGAGGATGTGACTGTTGATGAATATATGGAAATGATTCGTTTGAAAACTTCAGTACTGCTTGCCGGTGCTTTAAAAATAGGAGCGGTGCTTGGAGGAGCTTCGGAAAAAGATGCACAGTTGCTTTATGATTTTGGTATACAGATAGGGCTTGCTTTCCAATTGCAGGATGACTATTTGGATGTATATGGTGATCCGCTAGTATTTGGCAAAAATATCGGAGGTGATATATTATGTAATAAGAAAACGTTTATGCTGATAACAGCATTGGAAAAGTCGGATAACAAGACACGTGCTTCCTTGCAAGAATGGTTGAAAGCTGAAGACTATGTACCAGCCCAGAAGATAGAAGCTGTTACTGCTATATATAATAAGGTGGGCTTGCAGAATATATGCCGAGATAAGATAAATGAATATTATCATGAAGGAATGAGGCTGCTGAAAGAGGTGAACGTGGAAGAAGAATACAAGAAAAATCTGTCTGATTTTGTAATGAGTTTGATGGAACGTAATTTATAACGTTTAATAAATAAGCAATATGGTAGCTTTAATCGATACACATACACATCTTTTTGCAGAAGAGTTTGATGAAGATCGTGAGTTGGCAATTATTCGTGCTACAGAGGCAGGAGTGACACGTCTTTTTATGCCGAATATAGATGATACTTCAGTAGAAGCAATGTTGGCTTTATGTAACTCTCACGATGGGTGCTACCCTATGATTGGTTTTCATCCGACTTCGGTAGATGAAAACTGGAAAGAGCGTCTGGGTACGGTAGAAAAATGGTTGCGCTCGGAGCAAGTTTTCTATGGTATCGGAGAGGTAGGGATGGACTTATACTGGGATAAGACATTTAAAAAAGAGCAGATGGAGGTACTCGATATTCAGGTGAAATGGGCTCTTGAGTATGATTTACCGCTGATTATTCACTGCCGTGAGGCTTATCCGGAGTTGCTTGAAGTTCTGGAACCCTATCGTAAAACATCACTTACCGGAATATTTCATAGTTTTACCGGTACAATAGAGGACGCACATAAGCTGATGGAGTATTCCGGATTTATGTTTGGTATAAATGGAGTCGTAACTTTTAAGAAAAGTATTTTGCCGGAAGTTTTGAAATCTGTACCTTTGAAGCGTTTAGTCCTGGAAACAGATTCACCTTATCTGGCACCAGTTCCTTATAGAGGAAAGCGCAATGAAAGTGCATACCTGGTAAAAGTGGCCGAAAAACTATCCGAAGTGTATGATGTTTCCTTGTCGGAAATAGGTCGTGTGACCTCGGAAAACGCGCTGAAAGTTTTTAAAAATGCCGAGAATAGTTTTTAAAGTTTATTAATTTTAGGGGTATAAATAAACTTTTGGCTAGTGAATGTTATGTAAGACGAAAAAAAAGAATACATTTGTGGCTGAAATCGCTTGCCGTTCGCATTTTTATTTGTAATTTGCGTTCGATTTAAGAAAAAGGCTTTCAAGCGAGGTCATGAGGAGAGGTGCTCGAGTGGTTGAAGAGGCACGCCTGGAAAGCGTGTATACGCCAAAAGCGTATCACGGGTTCGAATCCCGTTCTCTCCGCAGTGAGAAAAAGATGAAACAATTAAAAACAATTTATAACTATTAATTATTTAATCTTAAAAATTAGACACACAATGAAAAAGTTATTTGCAATTCTTGCAGTGATGGGAGTCCTCTCATTTGGAATGACTCAGACAGCTATGGCTCAGGATTCTACAGCTACAGCAGCTCCAGAACAAACAGAACAGGTTGCACCTGCTGCAACTGAAGAAGTAGCTACTGCTACAGTTGAAGAAGGCAGTATGCACAAAGAGTTGAAAACTAAGTTTATCGAAGGTGACGCTGGCTTTATGTCATTGGTTGCTATCTCATTGGTACTTGGTTTGGCTTTCTGTATCGAACGTATCATTTACTTGAGCTTGGCAGAAGTTGACGTTAAAAAAATGATGGCTAAAGTTGAAGCAGCTTTGGAAAAAGGTGATGTAGAAGGTGCTAAGACTATTTGCCGTAACACTCGTGGTCCTGTTGCTTCTATCTGCTATCAGGGTTTGATGAGAATCGACGAAGGTTTGGACGTAGTTGAACGTTCAGTTGTTTCTTACGGTGGTGTTCAGGCTGGTTACCTTGAAAAAGGATGTTCTTGGATTACACTGTTCATCGCAATGGCTCCGTCTTTGGGATTCTTGGGTACTGTAATCGGTATGGTTATGGCGTTCGATAATATCCAGCGTGCAGGTGATATCTCTCCGACAGTTGTTGCTGGTGGTATGAAAGTTGCGTTGATCACTACTATCTTCGGTTTGATTGTAGCATTGATTCTTCAGATTTTCTATAACTACATTCTTTCTAAGATTGAAGCTATCACAAGCCAGATGGAAGATTCTTCTATCACATTGCTTGATATGATCATGAAATACAACTTGAAATACAAAAAATAATTTTTGAACAATGGCTAAATTATCATACAAAGTTTCTTACTACGTATTCTATGTCTGCATCGCCCTTATCTTGGTTGTGCTTGGCATGTTCTTCGGAGTAGGATACAACGAAATAAATGCAGCAGGTTTGGTTGAACCTGCTAATACGCCAGCTCTGATGTACTTAATGTACGGAATGTTTGCTGTGACTGTTATTGCTACACTTATTGGTGCTATCGCTCAGTTTGGTGGAGCATTGAAAGATAATCCGAAAGGTGCTATCAAATCTCTCTTGGGATTGATTCTGTTGGTAGTTCTGTTGATCGTTACTTATAATCTTGGTTCTTCTGAAACTGTAGTTTTGGGTGGCGGTGCTGAATACTCAGATACTACTATGTTGAAAGTTACTGATATGTTCCTTTACTCAACTTATGTATTGTTTGCTATTGCTGCAATCGGTGCATTGGTTAACTTATCTGGTATCTTTAAGAGATAATATCTACATTGAAGTTTAATAAATTAAAAACGAAGTAAGTAAAAATGGCAAAAAGGAATAGAAAAGTGCCGGGAATTAATGCAAGTTCAACGGCAGATATCGCCTTCATGTTGCTTATCTTCTTCCTTATTACAACATCAATGGATACTGACCGTGGTTTGGCGAGACGTTTGCCGCCTCCACCCGAAAACAAAGATCAGAAAGATGATATTATTGTAAAGGAAAGAAACGTTCTCCAGGTTCGTTTGAACAAAGACGACCAGTTGATGGTTGGTGGAGAATGGTCTGATATTAAGCAATTAAGAGAAAAGGCTAAAGAATTCATTGCAAACCCGAAGGATGATCCAAACTTGCCGGAAAAACATCCGAAGACCCTTCCTTTCTTTGGTGATGTAATGATTACTGAAAAACATGTAATTTCTGTACAGAACGACGTTGGTACTAGCTATGATGCTTATCTTCAGGTTCAGAACGAATTGGTAGCTGCTTACAACGAATTACGTAATGAACTGGCTAAAGCTCAGTTTGGTAAGGAGTTCTCTGAATGTTCTGAAGAGCAGAAGGATGCTATCATGGACTATTATCCACAGAAGATTTCTGAAGCAGAACCTAAAAAATATGGAGGAAACTAATCATGGGAAAATTTAATAAGAGTGGTAAGCGTGGCATGCCGGAATTGAACACCTCTTCTTTGCCTGACCTTATCTTTACCATGTTGTTCTTCTTCATGATTGTAACAACCATGCGTGAAGTTACGCTGAAAGTACAATTTAAGGTTCCTGCTGCAACAGAATTGGAAAAGCTTGAAAAGAAATCTTTGGTTTCTTTCATCTACATCGGTAAGCCGTTGCCCGAATATCAGAAAAAGATGGGTACTACCGACCGTATTCAGTTGAATGATAAATTCGCTGAAGCTTCAGAAGTTCAGGATTACATTTATCAGGAACGTGAAAACATGAAAGAAGCTGATAAGCCGTTTATGACTGTATCATTGAAAGTCGATGCTAAGACTAAGATGGGTATTGTAACAGAAGTAAAACAGGCGCTTCGTCAGGCTTATGCTTTGAAGATTAACTATTCTGCTACACAGCGTCAGTAATAGTTTAAGATAAGCTATAATGAGAGAGGTTACTCCGTTGAAGAGTAACCTCTCTTTTTTTATTGAGATAATCAAAGTATGCCGTTTCTTATTGTCTTTCAGGTTTATTCTTGTAGATTCTGTTAGATTAAAACGAATATTCAGAAATATTAAAGGGAGGTAAATCTATAATGAAAAGGCCAGTATGCTCCATTAAAATGGAGCTGTATCAAAATAAAAAACTGAGATAGGTTTACTTATCATCTATATAAATTACGACATAAAAAACTCCTGCTTTTAGTCCTATTATTATAATAAACAAAGACTAAAGCAGGAGATTTTATTTCTCAGTTTTAATCTGTAAGATTTTTACTTTTGCTGTTCTATTTTGAAACAGCCTCATTTTTAGAAAACACATTATCTTTTGGTAGCGTCTTTCTATTTTCGATAAAGATACTCAAGTGTCAACTTATACGATTATCTTTATGCAATTAGAGATTGATATATCTTCAGCTATATTTATGTGTTTATGAGAATTGCGATGCTAATTGAGGCCGTTTCTAATTTACATTATATACTTTTTGATAGATCTCATTTCTTATTTCAGGATATTGCGGATCTATGTTATCTGTTCCAATATACATCAGATATAAAGGTACTCCTTCACCTCCCTTTCTGTAGGCTGGCTGAATGTAGTCTTTTTCACAAAGAGAAAAGCCACATCGCTTATAAAATTCTATCCGGCGCTTGCTCATTTCATCTTCTGGTCTTTCTACTTCCAAGATGATAATTCCTGAGAATTTCTTTTTGAGAGCTTCCATGATAAGTTTACCATAGCCTTTATTACGTATGGCTGGTGAGGTAGCCAAATGTTCTACATATCGAAAACCATTTAATTCCCAGACTGTAATCAATCCGATAAGACTTTCTTCTTTTTCATCCACGTTTTCTGTAATCAGATAACAGTGGAATAACGGGTTGTTGTCTGTATTAAACCGTTGGCAATCATCATCTCTGCGCTCGTTAAGAGGAAATGACTGATGTAAAAGTTCTTCTACAAAGTCATAATGTTTGTGATTCGTTTGGATTTTGGTAAATGTCAACATGGTTTTAAATATTTTAATCGGTATAGAAATGAATTGTTTTTTCGAGTGAACGTTCGCAAACAGGACAGAAACGAGGTGCTTCGTTTATTTTCATTCTGCATTCTGTTGTCGGACGATAAATTCCTTTTAATGTATATCCTCCTCCTTCGTACACACCTACTTTAGTATATATCGTATTAGGGTCTGTTTCTGCTGGAGTGGGGACAGGAGTTTGTGCCGGAAGCATATCTTTCCATTTGCTTTCAAAATCAACCAGTGTCGTTATATTAGGTTCCCATGGTTCTACGCTATATGGGTATTGCGGACTGGGAGCTGTGTCATACGCATATTCGTCACCTAATCCTCCGAAACTATGACCGAATTCATGTACTACTACGGGCTTAAACATCGGGTGATGTGCCGTAGTCAGCAAGTATGAATTATAGATACCTCCTCCACCGTAAGTGTCAGTATTGGCCAGAATAATGATATGCTCATAAGGAATGCCAGCAAGCCAGTTATGCATAGCTTTTACGCTGCGAGTTGTCAAGTAACGGTCGGAATAGAATGTATCAAAATGAGAACTGACAGCAGTATTTTTCCATTCCCCTTTTCTCGGAATGCTCACTCCACTATCGTGCGACGGTGTAGCTACTGCTACGACGTTGAAGCGTTCTTTCAGATGCTTGAATGGTTCGTGAGCAAATATTGCTTCACAAGCAGTCTGGGCGTCTTTGTAGAAGGTTTCCATTTCGTCTTCGGTATATCCTTCAGCCATGATAGCGAGATCAATACATTTTTCGGGTGTACCGTTTTGAAGCAGATAGCGGTGAGGAGTTATATGCGTTGTACCGCGTTGGTGAATAAGGATATCATCCGGATTGATTTCATGCGTGAGTGAAGCACAGGTCTGATGATAAACGTTCTTCAGTTCGATGGTTACCGTTGCTGGTTGTTTAGGATAGGGAAGTAAAAAAGTATTTTCGAATCCCCTGGTCACACGGCTGGCTTCCTCTTCACTTACCCATTCTTGGAATAGGCTGGAAAAGGATGTATGGTATATTACCTTTCCAGTAGTCTTATCTTTCATTGTAATCTGTCCGTTACCTTCTAACGGAAGTTTATCAAGAAAATTTCTTCTTCCGGCCCATCCGGGAAGTGATACCAGTTCATCAAGGCTTATTTCTTGCTTTTGTGCATTTCCGTTGAACAAATAATCTACTCTCAGTGTTTTATTAGTAAAGAAATCATCGAAGTTTTGTGCATATGCTCCAACCTGCGTGCATGCTGAAATCAGCAATGCCGCCCATATGTTTTTTCTCATAATTCAAAAGATTTAAATTTTTACAAAGATAGGACTATCTGCCAATTTACTGCTAAAACAAAGATAAAAGTTATAATTGGTATCTAGCGTATGGAATAAATATACTATATTTGTACCAAATAAAACATTAATCAATGGGACATCATCAATTAGACAAATTAGACGAACAGATTTTGCGCTTGATTGCTGACAATGCTCGTATTCCATTTCTGGAAGTAGCTCGTGCTTGTAATGTATCGGGTGCAGCGATTCATCAGCGTATTCAAAAGTTGACAAACTTGGGAATACTGAATGAAAGGCTCCGAGTTTATAATAGATCCTGAAAAGGTCGGTTATGAAACTTGTGCTTATATTGGTTTGTTTCTGAGAGATCCCGAACAATTTGATTCGGTGACAGAAGCTCTAAAATGTATTCCCGAAGTGGTAGAGTGTCATTATACAACCGGACAATATGACATGTTCATAAAGATTTACGCCAGAAACAATCATCACTTGCTAAATATTATCCACGATAAGTTGCAGCCTTTGGGATTGGCACGTTCAGAAACCATTATTTCTTTCCGTGAGGCTATTAAGCGTCAGATGCCGATACAAGATTTGGTGGACGATGATGAAGAATAACCTGATATATTGAGTATAGAGATATAAAAAAGTTTCCCCACTTAAAAACAGACTTATCTGTAAAAAGAAAGTCTTTTTTAAGTGGGGAAATTATTTATATACATTGAATATTCTCAGTTTCTTATTCCTTTACCTCTTCAAAGTCAATATATTCACCCTCGTCACTTCCAAATATCTTTTTCCTGCCCGATGTAGTTTCATTGGGCTGACGCTGTGAATTGCTTTCGCTGGAAGATGATGAGTTATACTGACTGTTTCGTGAACTCGTGTTAGTCGAGGAAGATGCGTTTCCGGTTGTCATACGACGACCGATTCCTAATATTGTACGTATCACCTTGGAGATTAAGGCAAGTCCGATAACAAGAATTATCAGAATGAAAAAAAATAGAAATCCTAAAATATGAAACATAGTTATTGTTTTTATTCATAAAGTAACAATAACCGTGCCGCGATTATTGTTTTAATTATTTTTTACGTGTTGCCAATGACAGGAGAATATACCAGATAATGACCGCTGCTATACCGCTTAACTGGAAAATGATAAGCAATGGCAGACTGACAATCAGAAATATATAACTGATTTTGTTGTGTCCCCAAGACAAATCTTTAAACTTCAATGAGAACATTGGGAGCTCTGCGACAAGCAGTAATGACATGACTACCACTAATACAAAAAGATAGATAGCATTAAAATTGTCGGATATTAAAAAAGAATGTCCTCCTACAGCCAGTGAAGCCCAGAATAATGCATTGGCAGGCGTAGGCATGCCGATAAAAGAACTGGTCTGGCGTTCGTCTATATTAAATTTGGCTAGTCTTAATCCCGAGAATACAGCAATCAGAAAAGCCGTGTATGGCATAATGCCTGCTACCGGCATTAAAAAATCCGGATAATATACTTCCTTGAACAAGGAAAAAGCAATGGCTGCCGGGGCCAATCCGAATGTAATGTCATCAGCCAGTGAGTCTAGTTCTTTACCGATAGGAGATGATACATGTAGCAAACGTGCGGTCATTCCATCAAAGAAATCGAACATAGCACCTAATACAATGAATAATAAGGCTTCCTTATAATTGCCATGAAAAGCCATATACGCAGCTATACAACCTGAAAACAAGTTGCAGCTTGTAAGTGTATTGGGAATATTGCGAACGATTGCGTTTGCCATGTTTTTGCTTCCTTCCTGTATTACTTTAATTTTGCTATGACAGTCTGATTACCTGTTGTCTTTTGCCCCATCTTAACGCACACTTCAGTTCCCAAAGGCAAATATACGTCTACACGTGATCCGAATTTTATGAATCCCATGTGTTCGTCAATGTAGCAGTCCTCTCCTTTTTCTGCATAAGTAACGATACGGCGTGCTACTGCTCCCGCAATCTGTCGGGCCATGACCGTATGTCCTTCCGGAGTATCTATTACCACCATCGAGCGTTCGTTTTCTGTACTTGCTTTCGGTAACCATGCTTTCATAAAACGCCCGTTATGATGATCAACGTGACGAATAACTCCATCTACCGGATACCAGTTGGCATGAACGTTTGTAATATCCATAAAAATGGAAATCATCAGACGACGATCATGAAAATATTCATGCTCATCTACTTCCTCTATCACAACGATGCGACCATCGGCAGGGGCTACGACAATTTTTTCTGTTTCACCATCGAACAGACGGATAGGGCAACGGAAAAAATTTACCATCAGCAAGTAAAGAATGATGCTGGCAAAAGCTATGATGTAGAAAGGCATTTTGCACTCTAATCCCCAATACAATGCTGCGTTGACAATAAGCAATAAAAGTGCGCTGGTGATTAGAATGTGAGTACCTTCCCGGTGTAATCTTATTTTCTTTATCTTTTTTATTTTGTTCAATTGGGTCATAACAAAGTTTATTTATCGTGCAAAAATATATTTAATTTAAAAACCTGCCAAATAAACAACCGTTAGAATTGTCCTTTATGCCTTTTTTTTACTAAAAAGTATTCATTCGTTACAAGTTTTATCGTTTGTAGTTGGTTGTTCTCCGAAAGCTCGGTATCTTTGAACTCTGTTTTTAATAATGAAAATATGCAAGATTTTGTTCATTTGCACGTCCATACTCAATATTCTATTCTCGATGGTCAGGCATCAATTCCCCGTTTAGTAGATAAAGCCATAGCCAACGGCATGCGAGGCATTGCTGTTACCGATCATGGTGATATGTTCGGTATAAAGGAATTCTTCAATTATGTAAATAAGAAGAATGGCGGGACCAACGGTGAAATAAAGGATTTGAAGAAAAAGATAGCTGCACTGGAAAGTGGAAAAGCTGAGTCGGAGAATCCGGAAGCCGACCTTGCTGCTTGCCGTGAACAGTTGGAAGCTGCCAAGAAGAAGCTCTTCAAGCCGATTATCGGTTGTGAAATGTATGTCGCACGCCGTCGTCTGACTGATAAGGAAGGAAAGGCTGACCAGAGTGGATACCACCTGGTGGTACTTGCTAAAAACCTGAAGGGTTATCACAACCTTATCAAACTGGTATCGAAAGCATGGACCGAGGGATTCTATATGCGTCCGCGTACCGACCGTGTGGAACTGGAAAAATATCACGAAGGACTGATTGTCTGTTCGGCATGTTTAGGTGGAGAGATTCCACGCCGCATTACGGCAGGTCAGTTTGCAGAGGCAGAAGAAGCTATCCAGTGGTATAAGAATCTGTTTGGCGATGATTTTTATCTTGAACTTCAGCGTCACAAGGCTACAGTGCCTCGTGCAAATCATGAAACTTACAAGCTTCAGGAAGTTGTAAATCAGAAACTGGTAGAGTATTCAAAAAAATATAATATCAAACTGGTGTGTACAAACGATGTACATTTTGTGGATGAAGAAAATGCTGAAGCACACGACCGTCTGATCTGTTTGAGTACGGGTAAGGATCTGGATGATCCTAACCGTATGCTTTATACCAAACAGGAGTGGATGAAAACCCGTGAAGAAATGAACGAAGTGTTTGCCGATGTGCCCGAAGCACTGGCGAATACTTGCGATATATGCGATCAGGTAGAGTTTTATTCAATCGATCATACGCCTATCATGCCTACTTTTGCCATTCCCGAAGATTTCGGAACAGAAGAGGAATATCGTAAAAAATTCACCGAAAAAGATTTGTTCGATGAATTTACCCAAGATGAAAATGGCAATGTGGTCATGGATGAAGCGTCGGCAAAGGCCAAGATTGAGCGACTGGGAGGTTACGAAAAGCTGTATCGTATCAAGCTGGAAGCCGATTATCTGGCAAAGCTGGCATACGACGGAGCACGCCGCCGTTATGGTGAGCATCTGGAAGATGAAGTAAAAGAACGTATCAAGTTCGAACTTCATATCATGAAAACCATGGGTTTCCCGGGTTACTTCCTTATTGTACAGGACTTTATTTCTGCGGCCCGCAATCAACTTGATGTATCTGTCGGTCCGGGACGTGGATCAGCAGCCGGTTCGGCTGTGGCCTACTGTCTGGGTATTACGCAGATCGACCCTATCAAATACGATTTGCTGTTCGAGCGTTTCTTGAACCCTGACCGTATTTCTTTGCCTGATATCGATGTCGACTTCGATGATGACGGACGAGGACGCGTGTTGAACTGGGTAACCGAGAAGTACGGACAGGAAAAGGTTGCTCATATTATTACATACGGTACGATGGCTACCAAGCTTGCCATTAAGGATGTAGCACGTGTACAGAAATTGCCTCTTTCGGAGTCCGACCGTTTGTGTAAGCTTGTACCCGATAAGATTCCTGATAAGAAACTTAACTTGCCCAATGCAATAGCCTATGTGCCCGAGCTTCAGGCAGCCGAAGTATCGTCGGATCCTGTGCTTCGTGATACCATCAAGTACGCCAAGATGCTGGAAGGAAACGTCCGCAATACGGGTGTACATGCCTGTGGTACGATTATCTGCCGTGACGATATTACCGACTGGGTTCCTGTCAGCACGGCCGACGATAAAGAAACCGGCGAGAAGATGCTCGTTACCCAGTATGAAGGTTCGGTTATTGAAGATACGGGACTAATCAAGATGGACTTCCTGGGACTGAAGACACTCTCCATCATTAAGGAAGCTCTCGAAAATATTAAGCAGAGTAAAGGAATCATCCTGAATATAGACGAGATACCTATCGACGACCCTGCTACTTACCGACTCTATAGTGAGGGAAGAACTATCGGTACATTCCAGTTCGAATCGGCTGGTATGCAGAAATATCTTCGTGAACTTCAACCGACTACGTTCGAGGATTTGATTGCCATGAATGCCCTTTACCGTCCGGGACCGATGGATTATATCCCCGACTTTATCGACCGTAAGCAAGGACGTAAGCCTATCGAATACGATATTCCCGTCATGGAGAAGTATCTGAAAGATACATACGGTATTACTGTTTATCAGGAGCAGGTGATGTTGCTGTCACGTCTGCTTGCCGACTTTACCCGTGGTGAATCGGATGCCTTGCGTAAGGCGATGGGTAAGAAGTTGCGCGACAAACTGGATCATATGAAGCCTAAGTTTATCGAGGGAGGTAAGAAAAACGGTCATGATCCGAAGATTCTGGAAAAGATCTGGGCAGACTGGGAAAAATTTGCTTCCTACGCCTTCAATAAGTCGCATGCTACCTGCTATTCGTGGGTTGCCTATCAGACTGCTTACCTGAAAGCCAACTATCCGTCGGAATATATGGCGGCTACCATGAGCCGTAACATTTCGAACATTACCGAAATTACCAAGCTGATGGACGAAAGTAAGGCTACTGGGGTGAACGTACTGGGTCCTGATGTAAACGAAAGTAGTCTGAAATTCTCTGTAAACCGTCATGGAGATATCCGTTTCGGACTGGGAGCTATCAAGGGAGTGGGAGAATCTGCCGTACAGAGCATCTTGACCGAACGACAGAAAAACGGACCGTTTAAAGATATCTTCGACTTTGTGCAGCGTGTGAATCTTTCGGCATGTAACCGTAAGAATATCGAAAATCTGGCTTTGGCCGGAGCATTCGACAGCTTCCCGAACATCCATCGCGAAGACTTCTTTGTAAAGAATGCCAAAGACGAAACCTTTGTCGAAGTACTGGTGCGTTATGGAAACAAATATCAGATGGATAAGGCAGCTGCCGCCAATTCGTTGTTCGGCGGTGAACATGAGGTGGAGATAGCTACTCCCGAAATTGTCCGTGCACCGGCATGGAGCGATCTGGAACGTTTAAACAAAGAGCGTGAACTAGTAGGTATTTATCTGTCTGCACATCCGCTGGATGAGTTTTCTGTTATACTGGAAAATGTATGCAATACTCACATGGCACAACTGTCTGATCTGACTCCGTTGCAGAATCATGACCTGACACTGGGAGGTATCGTAACCGGTGTACGCGAAGGATATACCAAAACAGGAAAACCTTTTGGCGTGGCAAAAGTGGAAGACTATTCCGGTACGGCCGAATTTGCATTTTTTGGCAATGAATGGGTAGAAAAGAAAAACTTTTTTGCCGAAGGAATGTTTTTATTTATGCACGGTAAGTGTCAGCCTCGCCAGTGGAAGCAGGAAGAATGGGAAGTGAAGATCAATAACATCGAATTGCTGTCGGAAGTAAAAGACCGGCTGATAGAAAAGCTGACGGTTACCGCTCCTTTGTCTGCTGTCAATGATGAGATGATTATGGAGCTGAGTTCGCTGGTAAAAGAAAATCCCGGAAATGCCGAACTGTACTTCTATATCCGAGATGAAGACGGACAGATGTATGTCAATCTGATGTCACGTACGATGAAAATATCAGTACGAAAAGACATTGTAAATTATTTAAAAAGTCAGCCATTGTTGGACTATAAAATAAATTAGTATATATTTGCGTATATAATTGAATAACCTAAACAACTAGAATTATGGCATTGAACATTAAAGATGACAATTTTGAAGCTATTGTAGCAGAAGGAAAACCTGTAGTATTGGATTTCTGGGCTACTTGGTGTGGACCTTGTAAGCAGATTGCTCCTTACATCGAAGAATTGGCAGAAGAGTATAAAGATACTGTAAACATCGGTAAATGTGATGTAGACGATAACGCTGATCTTCCTGCACAGTTTGGTGTACGTAATATTCCTACCGTATTGTTCATCAAGAACGGTGAAGTGGTAGACAAACAGGTTGGTGCTACTACAAAGGCTGCTTTGAAAGAAAAAGTTGAAGCTTTATTGAAATAAAATAACTTAAAACGCGCTAAGACTATGGGAATGGAAGACGATTTCTTGTTGGAAGATGAGGACGATGAAAAGACCATCGAGTTTATTAAGAACTATTTGCCTCAGGATTTGAAAGAGAAGTTTACAGACGACGATTTGTATTACATTCTCGACTTGATAGTAGACTATTATACAACCAGCGGATGTCTGGACGCTCAACCTGACGAAGAAGGTTACATCAACATCGACCAGGATGAAATTGTAAACTACATAGTCAAAGAGGCTGCAAAAGACGGTATGGGACCTTTCGAACCCGACGATGTGTTCTTTGTAGTTCAGGGCGAAATGGAATACGGAAATTCATTGGGACAAGTCGATTGATTTGTCAGCAAGAAATAAGGAAAAATTGGTGAAGTCTTTTTAAAAACTTCACCAATTTTTTTTATTTTATCATATTATTTTTTCACTACTGTCCACTAAAAATGGACAAGGTTAAAA
>UMDH01022808.1_pt1 | contig 18306 bp, 19 predicted proteins | sample 1964441 | NCBI WGS metagenome assembly UMDH01 (sample SAMEA4835989, study PRJEB28245) | human gut metagenome | biome: gut microbiome; material: fecal sample | place: Denmark | collected 2008 | reverse complement strand
AGTCAGGTGCTCTAACCAACTGAGCTATTGAAGCAAAGTGCTATCTGTCAACAAGTTAATGAACTCTCAATGAGGATTTGCCTTTCCTTATCAGTCAACAATAAGTCAACATATGTCCTCTTTGCAAAGATACTAAATTCTTGTGAAAACCCAATGTTCATATGCAAAATTCTGATTATTGTTTCATAGTTAACCGAAGGCAAATGTAACAACAATATAATCATTCACTCATGCGGCGTGTGCCTACAACAAACGAAAGAAAAGAAAATGCAGCTTTTTTACAAGGATTTCAGGGTGATACTTATATATGTACCATATTGAAAGATAAAATCCTGCATTCTGTTTACCATGAACAATGTTATTCAACAAAGAGAAAAGCTGCATATAAAGTGTTTATAAAAAATCTTTCAGTCTATCGGTAAGATATAGTGGAATGTTTATCAGGTTGTCATCCTTGCGTAGGTTCCTTGTTGAAAGGCGTGCTGCTGTTTCAGGATTATATTTCTTCCGGTATTCAGAAAGGCTTTTTGCCGTTACACTGTTCCCTGATTTAACCTCAATGGGAATAATCCTACCATTATATTGCAACATAAACTCTATCTCCGCCGTATTACCAGACGACCAGTAGAATTGCTCCTCACCGAACTGCCGTACAAGAGAAGTCAAGACATAATTCTCTGACAACACGCCTTTGAATTCTGTAAACAGCCTGTCGCCAAGCAAGACTGACGTAGGTTCAAGACGGAATTTAGAGCGCAACAATCCTACGTCGGAAAGATACATTTTGAAGTATGAGCTGTTTTTGTATGCTGCCAAAGGAATGCGCGGAGTGTTGACGCAAAACACACGATGCGTAAGACCGGCAAGACATAACCATTCGATAGCGTTTTCATATTCACGTGCTCTTGCCCCTTTCTGTATTTCCGTGTAGCGGAACTTCCTGTTGTCACGCGCCAAATGTCCCTCAATATTATTCCATACGGCGAAAACACGTGGAATATCCCTTGCCGCTATGTGTTTGGAGAAGTCAAGAGAATATGCTATGAGGATGTTTTGCAGAATGGCATCAACCTGTTTCCAATCGTATGTGTCTGCGTATCGGCTTACGGCTTCGGGCATTCCGCCAAGTACGAGATAGGTTTTATATGCGTCAACCAACTTTGAATGGATTACTTCGGGTAGAGGTTCAATGTCTGTTATGCCTTGTAATATTTCCGCCAAGTCTGGGTTTGTTGCAGCCAAATATTCGGAAAACGAAACGGGACACATGTGCATGAAATCAACTTTGCCGACAGGAAACGATGCCTCTTGACGGTTCAATGCCACGCCAAGTAACGACCCGGCACAAACAATGGCATACTCTGGTGCTTGTTCACAAAAATATTTAAGGCTGTTCAGGGCGTCGTTACATTCCTGTATCTCGTCGAGTATTACAAGAGTTCGCCCAGGTTCTATCTTCATCCCGGACACCATCGATAGCACGTTAATTAAGCGTTTTGGGTCTTTGGTACGGGCAAAGTCCTGCTTTATTTCAGGCATTGTGTCGAAATTGACATATACGCAGTTGTCAAAACAGTCTTTACCAAACTTGTTAAGAACCCACGACTTGCCTACCTGCCTTGCACCCTGAAGTACCAAAGGCTTACGGAATCTGCTGTCCTTCCATGCTGCAAGGTCTTTCAATATGCTTCTATATATCTCCATTCATATCTATTTTTGGCAAATATACGCATTTTAGGTAGAAAAAATGCACACATTGATACATTTTATGCAAGACACAACTTAATATTAAATTTAATTAACAAAGTACAGCTGTTCATTTTCTCAACCTAAAATAGAAAAGCCATAATAAGAAATAATCTTTTTTATGGCAACTACACCTTTAATTATCTTATATGTTTTTTACTTAAATATGTACATAATGATGCTGATAGGTGAACCATTAATTCCGCTTCCTCAAAAGACGGCTCACATCCTTCACGTAAATGTCTACCCTGTTCTGAAGAAAAGCCCCAAATCTTTTTGATGGCTTCATTTAGAGGTGAAGGCACTATGTTAGGATGTTTACTAATTAAAGTTCCTAATGTGTCTTTCTCATCTCCACTGACTACCCTACAAACACATTCCAGTGCTGCTATTGAATGTTGGATTGCACCTGTAATTTCCGCTTTGGGTCTTCTTGACAAGTCTTTTATTGCTTCTTTTATTTCATTACATGATGTGCTAAGCTCCTTTTCATCTAATTCGATTTCAACCTCTTTTAAGACTGTTTCAAAAGAATCTTCACAACGTATAGTTATTTTCCCATTCTCAAGTTTCCATCCTATACCTTTTTCCGAGAAATAATCATTTACCTCTTGACTAAAACTTTTTTGACAATTCAAGTCTAAATTCTGATAGAAAAGTTCAACAATATCATAAACACGTGACCAATGACAACTTTCTATAACACTTTGAACTTCGCTTCTCATAAATTCATTTTCATTCCAATTATTCGGATCTGGACTTTCTTTTGTCGCAAAGCAGACTATTTTGCGGATTATCTTTAACCCGAAATATTGCTCCATCAATAGCAATAAATAGTTTCGTAATTCTAACGGTGCCTCGTACCTGATTTTTATCTGTTGCGCAAGAATGTTTATTCCCATACGCTTTGAAAACAACTCATTCATGATTCTGAATTTATTACTTATATGTGCTTATATGACAAAATAATTACTTAATACTATTTGTTCTACCTGTCGCTTAGCCTTTTCTAATATCACCTTGCTTTCTTTGCAAGTATGATTATACAATTCTAATTTTTCATCAAATATTTTAGAATCTGTCATTATTAAAAGCAGCATTCCAGATCAATAGGAACACTGCTTTATCTTTTTATAAACAAATTATATTGCCTGCAACATAAACGCATACGAAAAATCAATGTATGAATGAGTGGTCTGATTTTCTATCCATGCTTGTTCTTTGTGACTCATGTTTGACAGTGAGGTCGCATTGTCATTCCTGAATGTCATATATACATTGTTTAGTAAATCCAGCTGTTCTTCACTAAAACATGACTCATCATATTGAATTTCCGACATGAGTTTAGTGCCCGCATTCCCGTTACCGAAATCTATAATTTCCGGATGGATGTCATCAATGAGGCTGTACACTTTGTCCCATCTATCAGGCACGGGGCCGAATTGGATTGCCTTATACGCAAGTCCGGTCATTCCTTCACCGAAATTTCTATACGATGCAAAATCAGTATAAAACAGCAACTTGTTCATCTGCGTTGTATATACGCCGTTGAATTTGTTTATAAAAAACAGGATTACATTCTTCAGCCTGCTTACTGACTGTTTTGCGTATCCATTGAATTTGTTTCGGACAGCATCACCAAAAATGGATTTCTTGACAAAGTATTCCTGTGTATATTGCGTTTTTTTCAGTTCCGATATTTTCTGCCTTATGCTTTCATAATCCTTTTCGGACAATACATTTCTTGCCGCGTCTACAAACGTTTCAAATGAATACGGACTTTGAATGCTGCGCAAAACACGACCGTTAGCCACATTCGGTATCTCGCCGTTTTCATACAAACGGTACTGATTTTCGCCGAACCCTAATATCAATGACATCTTGGATGCAGACAAACCATACTTCTGGCGCAACGGTTTCAATTCGTCTGCAAACGGGATACCATATCTTAAACGGTACTGATTAAACACCTGAGCTGTGTTTACCGTATCCATTTCCGTCGTAGTAAACATTTCGTTCGTATCCACGCACTTATAACACAAATGCGTGTATTCAAATTCTTCTTTCCGGAATGTAGCTTTACGCAATTCAGCGACTAATTCTACATCACCACCGGTAAACGGACTCTTGATTTTCATATCATTTGAATTTATATTTAAGCGGACGTTCTGCAATATGGAAGGAAATGCAAAATGCCCCACACTCTTCCAAACCTTTTGATATTTTTATATAGACATCATTATGCTTGACTTCTTTCCCGAACACCCACATTTCTCCTTTTCTATACAGGGTATCTTCCAACGGGCCGTCAACATAATTAGAAACCTCCAACTGCATTATTATTTCCTTTCGCTGCCTTGGTGTAATATCCAAGTCTAAGAGGGTTTGCATATTCTTTCCTCTGTCATCTCTGAAGTAAAGTCCAAATGTTTTGGCCTTCTGAAAGAATTGTTGCAAGAAACGTCTAACCTCATTTTCTGTCGCCATCAAACTTATTTTTGCCGCAAATATAATATTAAAATTGGAAATTAGCAAATAAAAGTATTATAAATCAACGTTAAAGTTGAAATACTATCTATACGCAGAACATATTAATAATTCAATCCGAAAGCCCAAAGAGGTATAACATTTGCATACCCGCTCTCGATGTCATCCTTTACGATATAACCTTCTTCGGCGTTTTCTATCTGCTTCTGCCCTTTCTTCCTTCCGCCAATCTCGAAAGTCTTGCCGTTTATCTCAAAGTCAGAAATGGACCAACCTGTAACGTCATTCATCACCCTCATCTGGTTCATGAAGAACGTCTCCCTTACGTTTCCTATGTCAGCATGTTCAGGCGAAAGAGCGTATATAAGATTGGTGTTGTCGAGATACAGTTTCTCAACTTTTCCCAATCCACGAATCCCTCCAGTAGAGTTCCTTAGCAGGGTTATCATTCCGGCGCGTTCCATATAAACGAGATAATTGGGGATGTCGTTCCTGCTTATTCCAGTCGCTTCTGCCAACCTTTGCATTACAGGCTTGAATGGAACGCTCTTCGCCACGACCATCAAGAGGCTTTTCAGTTTCTTTCCCAAAGATATATTGGCCTGTAAGTGTGTTGGAATGTCAACCTCCATTGTCTGGTTGATGACTTGCAACAGCTCCATCTCGAATTCCTCATCACGTCCGAAAGGATAATATCCCCTGCGAAGATAATCCTTGAACAAAGGCAAAGGATGTTTCACGTCGGGCAATACGGCTTTATGGTTCAATATTTCATCCAAACTGCATACAGGTGCATTTATGCCGTGAAACAAATTCAGGTACTCACGGAACGACAACCCTTGCATCTCGCAAATCGGTAACCTCCGGCTCAAATCAGCCATTCCTTTGTATATGTCAAGTATGGACGACCCTGAGATGACTATCTGCAAATCCTCATAGCTATCATAAATCTGCTTCACCTCCCTCGACCAGCCTTCATATTTGTGTATCTCATCAATGAAAAGGTGCTTTCCTCCCATCTTGACAAAGTAATCTGCTAGGTCGACAAGGCTGTGTTCGGAAAAATATATGTGGTCGGCAGATACGTACAGTGTGTCAGAAGTATTCAAATTGAGCTTGATATGTTGTAAAATCATTGTCGACTTGCCAACACCTCTCGGTCCTACAATTCCGAACGCCCTTCCGTCCCATTTTATCCTTTCATACTTGTATCTGAGGAAGTCAGTAGGGGTGCTTTTCAGCTTCCTGTTGAAAAATTCATATAACCGTTCCATTCGTATCTTGCATTAGTTCTTAGCGCAAATATAAGAATTTTGCACAAAATAAATGCAATTTTACAATATAATCGTACTAAAATAATGCAAAAAATTGTCTGCCTATATGGAAAAACATCCATAAACATCTCTGTCTATACATTATTTTGAATATCCGAATCCGTTTATCAAAGACAAAAAAATAAAGGAAGGACAGCCGTTAAAAAACCATCCTTCCCGTTCAGTGTTAAAATTGTTCCTTGCTTACTTCCTGCCCGTTGTTATACCAATAAACGTTCAAGTTTTCCGTAATCATCCACTGGCAATTGTTCAACTTAAAGCCGTATTTATCCTCCAACGTTGACAGATATTCCTCGAAGTCGTCGTATTTCCCTGATTCTTCAACCTCGCCGTCCGTCAGCCTGATAATGTTCAAGGCACCGATGCAGAAGTCGAGGATTATAACATACCTTGGTTCCATTGTCTTTCTGTTCTTGTCAAGTGAATATTCGTCGCCATAGGATAGAGCCGTTTTACTTTTCCGTAGGCCGTCTGTTGGTTATTGGCATTAACGTTGACATTCAGTTTTACGCCATTGATTGTAATATTAAAGTAGTATCTAATCATTTTTGCTGTTGTCGTTTTATTGGTTTTTCTTGCTGTTATAACAAAAACAAGGATACGTAATTTTTGAGTTTCTGTAATATCACTCGTTGTCACATATCCCTGCATTTAAGAGAGTTCAGTCTTTCAGGTATTCAAGTGTTTACAAAAAATCGAAGTTTTACAGAATGTGATTTTCCGTTTATTTGTTTTTCTCCTGTAATTGTAATTTTTGTAAAGACTCAAATATCCCAAAATCAGACTGCTTGTTTCTTTAGCCATTGTCTTGCTCTTGTTTCATAATTTTCGCAATATTCCACGTTTTCGTCTATTACCGAAATGAGGTTGTCAAGATAAACGTTTTCTATTGTAATTCTGTTTTTGAGATTGTCGTCAGGAGTAAGGGTGATTGTAAATGTATCCGAGCCTTCATCATATTCTATTTTTACATATCCCGTCATCTTGAATCCCTGTACATGAAACTCCGTACCATTACTTAAAGTCCTTACCGAAGCGAAGCATATTCCCCAGCTTAAAGGGATTACACTGTGCTGGAATATTCTCCAAATGTATCTTGCTATTGAAGTTCTGTTTTCTGTTGTGTTCATAACCGTTGTTGTCTTTATTTTTATTGTTTTGAAATTGATGTTTTGTTGATTAAAATTACACTGAAAACCATCCGAATTATAAAAGACCGTCAAACGTATTGTAAAAGACCATGTTTTGCATTCCAATAGGCCATGTATTAGAGCCTCATTTGCCGTCTTTTGGTTTGACATTTGTCTTTTATGGTTAATTGGTTGGTATTCAGTGATATAAGAGAGTGTGATGTTCGATTAAGCCACATCCCCGTTCCTTTCATAATAGAGTTCTGCTGCTGCATCGTCACATATCATAGCGAAGTCATCAAGTCCGAGCAAAGGGTATTCCTCATGATAAAATGAATGCAGGTCAGTCGGTGTCAATGTAGGGTCTGAAATAAGCGAATCCCTTACCAATTCATACATTTCCTCATACTGTTCCCACCATACCAACTGGCAGTCATAGCCTTTCATCTGTCCCGGCTCATGAGGATATACCTTGGTGCAATGTGTGATTATGTACTCAATGAAGTCAAGGCATTTCATCAGGTCGTTCTTGTCGGTAAACTCGTTATCGGTATGTGGCTCGTAATAACCGCAGGAAACATTGATGCAGGAAACATTTAATCCGTTCTCCTTCAGTTGTTCCACGTCGGTCATCATTCCTTCTGTCGGTGTATAGCCAAACTTTTCAGGCGTTATGTCCTTAATGAAATCGTCCGAACAAATATCCATGAATCCTATTTGAGTTATCATGTCAGAGTGTCCCCTTCTGTCCGGCTGTATTACAAAGCGGCTGTCGTTAAAGAAGTCCATGTTTGCCTTTGAGCTTCCGATGCAACCAACTTCCTCACCCACGAAAAATGCCACTTTTATGTTGTCGAACTTCTGAAGGCATTGAAGGCACAGCCAAATTCCGTTTTTGTCATCAGCTCCCAATCCGCAAAAACTCCTTTCCTTGGGACTATAACCAAACAACAAGTCCTTGGTTTCAATTACCGTGAAGTCTGTAGGATGGTATTTCTGCACTTGGTCCAAATGAGCAACCATGCAGGGATAAGTTTCCGCTTTGCCTTTTGTCATATAGATGTTCCCGGTGTTCCAGTCAAGTTCTATCTTAACGTCTTGTATGTTCTTGTCAACCCACTTACAGACGAAGGAAATAATCTTGCCCTCGTATCCTGACTTTGAGTGAATTTTATAAAGCTGTTTTAAAAGTTTGAAGTCCATAATCTTGTCGTTTTTAATTTGTTGTTGAATTTGATTCTTAATTTTATTGAAGAGAGATTAAAGGAGTAAGCCATGATATTTTTGTTTTTGTTTGTCTTTTATCACAGTTTCCTCCCCTTTCAGTATTATGCCGCCTTGAGTTCTATTTGCTTATTCTCGGAGATATAACAATCCTCCGCCTTCTCCTTGCATCCTTCCGAACAATAGCAGCTACCTGTCACTTCCGATTCATGGCCGTCATCCTTAACAAACCATTCGCCGCACCAAGGACAACGGTCAACATCACTCTCGTGGTAGTACATTTCCTCAGAGTCAATCCATACAAATTCCCCAAGGTCGTCAACACTGCAACTGTATTCCCTTCCGTGGTACATTACAATCGTAGTATCGAAGTCACCATAACATTCATGGAACTCGTCATAGCTTTCGTCATCGTTCTCCTCATACCCGTCAATACTTCCGTCTGTGGTGTCAAGCTCATAGTCGTAGCCGCTGACCTCGTAGTTGTATGCCTTCCCTGCTTCCATGTCGTACCACTTGAAAGAGTCCTGATATGAAAGGGTGTCTTCAGTGCCCAAGTTGCAGTCTATGTAGAATTTCTTGTCTTCCAATGAATTCCCATAGATGTCAACAAAGCTCTTTGAATGGTGGCAGTCATAACCTACTTGCTTGTATCCGTCTATGTAACCTCCGATTATCAATGCGTTCACCAAGGCACGTTTCAACACGTCGTCCTGGTTGGTTGAGTACTGTCTTTCTGCAAGTCTCCAGATTTTTTCCGTTCCTTCCTCGTACACCTTGTTGAAGATTATGCACCTCGCTATGATTTTTCCTTGTTCGTTCTTCAAATAGGCGGCACTTGCATCAACCGAGTCGCGATAGAAACAATGATAGCCTTTGTCTGTCATGCATGAATAGAAGTCACCCTCGCATTCACCCGAGTCATAAATATCATTGAAATTATCATCAACGAACAAACGGTTTTCTTTCGGCAGCGATGAAATTGAGAAAGCCTGCCAGTCCTGTGTGAAGCATTCCTGCAAATAGATGATTACGCTTTCCGGCAATGTCCTTCCGAAATAGGTTTCCATGATTAGATGCCTGATGAACTTCCCGGCCTTCATCTTGAACACTTTTCCTCCATTGTCGTGGTTGATGTACCTTACCGCCCTTGAATCACCGTCTTCACATATCCCGTTGTACTTGTCGGTTTCATATTTGCCTGAACGGAAGGTATGGTTAATCAGGTTGACTTCATATTGTAAGCCATCATCCTCGCCTGAATCCATAATCTTCTCAAACATAATTTTCTTGAGGCCTGCCATGTTGGTGATATTGAGAAGCGAAAAATTGTTTGTCCGTATTGCATCATGTAGTAGCTTCCTGTCCTTTATGAAGTCGAGCAGGATTTTGTTCCTTCTGCTTGTTTTCCCGTTGTCATGCTCGATAAAGCCGAACCTGCAACAAAAGCCTTCGTATCCGTCAAAATTGTAGTATAACATAGTCGTTCTGTTTTTAATGGTTTAACTTGAATTTGATAAAACGAAAAAAGGCAGGACACTCCACCGTTCTTTTATTTTCAGTGAAATGCCCCGCCCTTTGATTAGTGGTAGGTAATAAATATCAGACAGCAATCATCAAGCTGCCCGAAACGTTTGAAGTCCTCTCGTATGGTGAAAAGTCAAATTCTGGATGGTCTGCCTTGAATTGGGTTGAGTTGAACGATAGCCTTGTGGTCGGAAGTTTTCTTGTCAACCTCATTGTTCCTGTATCCCAAGTTTTCACTCCCTTGCTTTCCATATCCTCCAAGATTTCTGACTTCAGGATTTTCAGTTTTTCCTCTACATCGTCCTTGGTCTGGATTAGTTGCCTGATGTAGTCCTCCTGTTCCCTGTACTTTTCGGGGATGGAATAAGGGTTTATGAACTGTTTTCCTTGCAGGTCTGTATCAAGAAGTTCCTTGCAGATGTCACTTGGTATCCTTTCCACCGGCATGATATTTCTTATGTGGTCGAATGTTCCGTCCTGCTTTGCCTTGTTACGGATATGGAGTATGAACAGATTACCGACCCTTGCATCCCTATTCTGTAACTCTAAGAAATAGGCATAGATTGATAACTGCCACCTTGCTTTCTCCAACTTCTCCGATGTCATTGTACCGTAAGTCTTGATGTCACCCAACGAGAAAGTATCATCGGAACTTCTGTAAACCTTGTCTATGTTGCTTGCCCAGTTCTCCCCATCAGTGACAGTGTATTCAGACCTTTCATGTACCAGTCCGTTTTCTTGGCACAAGCTGATATAATCCAAAACTTCCTGTGTCCCGTCGTTTATCCAAGAGCTGTCGAATGCTTCAATTGACTCATGAACTTCAGTCCCGTACCTTGCTGCCTCTTTTATTGCTTCTTCGGGTACATTATTGAACTCATCAGGGAACAGTTGCCTTTGTAGCATTCCCGTTATTCCAGATAGCTGTTTATCTCCCAGCCAATATTCGTGACGCTCCTTGTTGAAAAGTACGTCGCTGTCTTTTAATTCAATCCTTGTCGTTTTCATTGTTATTGATTTTAGTTGTTGTTTTACTTGATTTTTCATTATTAATTTTTAATTTAAATCTTATGCTGCTTTCAACTGGTTCTTTCTTTCGGTGAACAAAGCTTTTATTTCAGCGTTGCCCTCCACCTCGTTCCTATGTTGGTTGTAGAGTGAAAGAAGCGAGGCGTTGTCATTACAGGAAGATATTGCAGCCTTTATCCCCGAATACTTGTCAGTTGATTGTTGAGTTGTGGTGGTCGTATGTGAAGGAGTAGTAATCTTTGTCCTTCTTGTTGTTTGTTTCTTTTGCAAATTGTTCTCCGCCACAAGGTTCTCTTCATTTGACAAATCTTCCCCGGCATAGACATAAAGTCCCAACCCGAACATGGCCAAGTTTTTAACTAAGCACCTCATTATAGCCTTGTTGACATCGAACATGGTTGCTGCCTGTACTGTCTTTTCAACGTAGGTTTTCTTGTAGCTGTCGTAAACTTGGTAGGTGTATGGCTGTTCCTTCATCGCCTTGTTCTTTGCATCCATTACAGGTAGCCACATTTCGTAAGTCTGTCCATCTGCCGTAACCTCTGTATAAACCATTATTCCAATAGCAGGGTCGTTGAAATATGGCAGGTTTGTCGTCGGGTCTTTTATTATCCTGTATTCGGCGTTTGGATATGCCCTTTTGAATTCTGCCCAAGCGTTTGCCCAACTTAGGTAGCTTAACTTGTCGTTCTCCCGTCTTTCAAGTTTGTCGGATAGGTCTAGTGAATAAAGGGCGTCGAACATTGCTTTCCTTCTATCTTCTTCCGTCGCGTCCTTCGGTAATACTGGTCTTTCAAATCTTGTTTTGGTCATAATCGTTTTGTTTTAAAGTTGTGAATAATAATGTTTTGTTGTTGAATTAAGTCGAACCAAACAAAAAAGGAGGGACACACTTGTTTTTATTTTATTGTGTATCTCTCCTTGTAATTGATTTTGTTTAGCCGTTCCTTAGCTAATGAACCAGGAATAGCCCTCTGTATCATCCCCGTTTATCGCCTTCTGTATACCTATCGCAAAGTCGGTGCAGTTCTGGTTCCTCTCAAGCCATTTGTCAATATAGCTTTGTTTCACCGCCTCGTTTCCCAACTGCATAAGGTTCCAGCAAGTAAAGTCGTCTCCGCTTGTTATTCCGAAGTCAGGGTTTGAGATATAGTTTTTTACCATTGCATTGACTGCCGAATCACCAATTGTAAGCTGCGGTAGTTTCTTTTGTTCACTGACTGGCAATACCTGGTAAAGCCTCATTCGCCCGATTATCTGGCAGAAAATTTCCTCGGATACGCTTGTCGATTTGAGGTCTTGAAGGACTTGCAATGTATCCTCCATCCTCGGCTCAAAACCGTTAAACAGCTCGAACGTCTTTTGCATTATATCCGCCTCTGTCAAGCATTCTATTGTACCGGAATATCCGTCACAGGTCAACATTAAGTTTGAGCATACCCTTACTTGCCAGCCTACGAACACCTTGAACTTCATCGCCGATTTCCTGCTGTATAACTTGTCCTCGTTGTACGCTCTCACTCCTCCAATACAAAGATGTACAGTTTGTCCGTTGATTGTCCTTGTAAGGTTAAGTACGTGACAGCAGAAAGCCATCCTTTGGTAAAATACGGTCTTCTCTTTTTCCGTAAGTTCGTATGCTTTCTTGTGCTGGGCAGATGGTATACGGCCAATAATCGGATGTGAAGCCCTTAACTCAACTGGCGTAAGCTCACCGAATACATTGCTTGCCACTTTTGTAACCGCTCCGATGAAGTTCTGGTGCGATATTGTAAGGCTGTTGTCGCTAAACGTTGGTATGATATTTCTCTCTGTCAGTTCTTCAAGCGATATTTCTTGTGTATTACTCTCGATGAAGTTAGGATGCCTTTTACCTTTTGCTCCATCGTCATTTGTTATAACCTCACCCTCGAATGGCATGGTTATCGTCTGTACCTGATTGTCTTTTGTTCTCATTTTATTTGTGTTTTGATTGTTGTTTACCCGATGTTGAAAAAATAAAGAGCTGGACGTTGGGGCATTTTGATTGTTATTGCCTTATTATCCAGTCGATTTGCAGCTTGTTCATTGATTGAAACTATACTGCATGATGTCTTGTTCTTCTTTGTCTTTTCCATGTTCCAAAGATTTTAAACGATGAAAAACTAAGGAGGCTCCCGCGATTCCAATAGTTTCACGATTACCCCCTGTAATTTCTTTATCCCCTTCAAGAGCGTAGCAAGCCCTTCAAGGAAATTAATCAGTACGTCGAGGTCTTTTTCCTTAAGCACTCTCAACGCTGTTTGTTCCAGCTACCGAAACCAATGAAGCGGTAGTTTTCTTGTTTCTGTACTTGCCAATGAGATTCTTGCTCAAGTCAATGGCCTCGACTAAAGTCACGGTTACTACTAATACTTTGTAACCTGTCCTTAAAATGTTCCTGATTTCCATGATTTTGTTGTTTAAAATGATTAATAATGTTGTTTTCCTAATACACAATTAAGGCTTTCAGGGGATTACAGGCGGAAGAATTTTTAAAAGGTGAAAGGGTGAAAAAGTGAAAAGGTGAAATGAAGGTGAGAGAGTGAGAGGGTGAGAACTGAAAGTAATTGTAGATAAGGTAAGGAACAATGTTATTTTACAAGGTAAGAAAAGTGGTGTTCATGGATATTTGCCAACGTAGTTCCTCTAGTGATACAATTGATAACACTTTTCTTAACTGAGATAATCCCTTTATATAAGAAACTTGGTATTTTCAGTGAGAATTTTTGTTATTTTCAACTGTTCACTAGCAACACCTCTGGTAGAAAGTATCCACAAGCAACACAACAAATGATGGAGAAAAAATAAAAAAGCCGAAACACCATGCTCTTCACACAATGTCCCGACTTCCGCTTTAGGTTCACCATATTTCCACAAAGATGCACTCAAGGCAAATAGTTTCTGTATGGGTCGTCACCAAGGCCTTTAAACTGACAACTTTTTCTTGGTTGCCTTTTCCACAGATTCTTCATAGTGGTGTCTCTTGCCTGATTGTTGTTTGGCCCGTAGATTTGTTTTTGTTTCTTATTCCTACAAGCCGAACGATAATCCGAACCAGCTGTTTTCTTGACTGTCGGATAAGGGTGATATTGTCGTATCGTAATCCCTCATTATTAAGGCTTTGGGGTGTTGCTATCAATTATTTTTTTAGGAGAATTAATAGAATTATTTAATATAAGGCTTAATAACATCAATGCTCCAAGCATAATTGAGGTTTGCCTGAGAGCCGTCATAAAAAGTTCCAGAAGTTATACCTACGACTTCACCATATTCATTAATTAATGCACCGCCACTGCTTCCATGGTCGATAAGTGCATTTATCTGCATCAGATACTTATCGCGCCACTGTGAAACTTCACCAGATGAAAAGGTATTTTCCAAACCACGTGGACTACCTATGGCAAAAACCCTATCACCAATTTCAGGCTTTGATTTTGCGACAGGGATATAATTAGTCTGGCCACAATCTACACGGAAAAGAATAAAATCGTGTTCTTCATCGCGATGATAAATTTCAAACACTTTATAAGCAGTGTTGTCTCCAAGTAATTTAATTGCCTCATCTCCAATACCTGTACCTTTAAATACATGATAGTTACTTACAGCCAATCCATCATCACTGATAAAAAATCCTGAGCCTTGATAAATATTGGAGCCATCGGAAGTGAAGACCATAAAGACAGCGGATGAATATTTTTTAAATATTTCTGAACCCTCCATCTTACTGCTATGCATTTTTGACATAACAGCCGAAGGCCGTACAACTTCCTGGCGTTCAATTTTTCTGTCTTGAGAAATCGTACGAGACCTATGACCAGACTTATGGGCACAAGCCACAATCAATAAAGAGAATAAGGTCAAAAACAATATGTTGGCTATTTTATTCATTGTCATTCCTTGAAAATATTTTTAGGTAAAATATGTATTAAGAAACGTTGATTTTTCTCTTCCACAGGATGACGCATTGAATTTACATTTAGTCGTCCATCGCCACTACCAGCAATTTGAACTTCACAATTATCACCAAAGTTCAAATGTTTCGTTTCAAGCCAAAATCTCATCAAACTTTGTGCTCGCTGAAAGCTAAGATTATAGTTAAACTCGGACCATGCTTCTGAATTCATTGATGCTTGCCCTTCTACAATCAATAGATATTTATTATCCTTATGTTCATTAAGGAAACCGATAATTTTTTGTCCTGCCGTAGCCAACGAATCGCGGCAACTTGGTGATAAGGCATTAATGTCATATACTCTCATTGGGAAAAATACATCAACCTTCAACACATATTTCTCGTAGACATCATTATATTCAAAATAGTCCTTGTCCTTATCCAAATCGCGAACCGAGTTAACGGCTATTTTTACTTTATTCAATGTTTCTTCGGTTACCTCCATTCTTTTATGTAACAAAACTATAACCAAAATGAATAATACAAGCATAATGAAAAACAGGCTTGTCATCAAGTCCGAATAACTTGTCCAAAAAAAAGATTCTTTTTTCTGTGCCATAATAATCACATTAAACAATTATTTTCATCTTCGCTTTTCTTGTTTTTTAACTTCCTTATTGGACATTTCGACTTTTTTGCTTTCAGTCGGAAAATTTACGCTGTCTCCATTGTGTTGTATATTTGTTGCAGACTTAACCTCGCCATCAACAATAGTTTTTGATATTTCCGTCTGTATTTTATCAGTTTTTGTTGAATTTCCTATAATTAGAATTGTAGTTGTAGCCAAACTACTTAATGTTATTAGCAATAACGACACAATTACAGAAACTTTTAACCATCGTGGTATTGGCAGCTGTTCTTTTTTCTGATGTATTGAATCATTAACAACAACTTTTATGTTCTTCAAACTGTTTCCAATACCTTTGGCCATTCGTTCATTAGACAAATTTATACTGTTTACGAGATCTTCATTCGATTTTTCTATTTGCTTAGTCATAACTAACAGTTTCGCTGGTATTTCAGACAGATCGTTTAAACGACTCATTATTCCTGGCATTTGTTTTAACTGCTCAGAGAAAGATTCGCATATCTCGTGATTTAATGTCTTAAATTTATCTGCCTGGTCAGTTAAGGATTTATCAAGTTCTGCTATGCTTGTCGAAGATGTTTCATTCAAGTGTTTTAATGCTTCTTTTAGTGCATTGTCATTATCTGCCAAGTTCTTTGCAATTTCACCTTTATGCCGTCTAAAAAAATCTCTTATTTCTTCCAAGACATGCAAGCGTTCACTTTCTGAATCAAAAAGTTCTGTAAACCGTTGTATTGCATCCGTATATCCTTTAACCGAAGCCAAGTACGTCTTAAAATCTTCTAATAATGGCATACATTCCTGAAGTTCGTTCAGCACTTTGACATTTGCAGTTGCCATTTTTGTTATATCAAGCCGTCTAACACTTTCTAATATTTGAGCTGAAGTATTGTACGATTCATTTATTTGGGTTAGGGTTCTGCCCAATTCTTTGTTGTTAGATGAAAATGTATTGTTAAACCTATTTAGATTTTGCACAAGATTATTCATTGCTTGTGAAGTATCTGAAGGCAACTCTGGGAGAAGTTTTGATTGCATCCAAGCAAGAAAATCATTTTTACCCTCTTCCTCTTGTAACTTGCATTTCTTGAATAACATGGAGTTTACCGTTGTTAATGTAATACCGCAAATACTTGCTACCATAGCCCATGCTACACCCCAAAGCAAGTCATTTACGCCTTGTGCAGCACCACCTGAAGCGGTATTAACACTATCCATTGCTTTTGCTCCCATTAAGAATGAAATACTGTCAGTAAAGAGCAAAGAACCGAGGCCTATTATTACACCTAACATTGTACCAGCCAAACCACAATACAAAGGGACTGGCATTTGAGTTTGTATCTCATCCTCAACAGTTTGACAATGCCTATCAACAGCATCTTTTAACAAAGAAAAGTCAATAATAGAACCTTTGTTGTTACCAAGATATTTGTTTATTGAATCTTTAATTGAAACTAATATGCTACTTTGAGTATTTACCGTTATGCCATCAACAAATCCAGATTGTTTATTTATGTCCCAATCAAGAGGATTATTTCTTGTAAAAATGTCGCTAAACTCTGACATTCTCCTTCGATTGTCTATAAATAACTTCACTTGAAAAGCTATTATTCCAATAACAATTATAGGAACAACGTATTTCATCAAATCTATATATTCCATAAATTTAAATTATTTAGTAAGTAATACCAATGCCTTTTTTTCAATATGCCAATAACGGCGACCATCAGGAGAATGTTTTAAAGAGGCTTCGCCTGGAAATTTAACCTCCATTTTTCTCGCTTCTTCTAAAGGACAACCTGTCATTTCAACTGCAAATTTTATTTCGCCACCGAACAATTTATCTTTACTTATAGGATAGAATATTGCCTTATTATCAGAAATATATTCCACTTTGAAAAAGCATTCATCCCTTAAAGATGAGTATTCATTAATAAAATCATCTTTAGAATTTACGCCCCAGTATCCAATAGATTTATTCTCTTTTGATTGCACTTTTATTTGCTGCTGTTCTTCATTATTCTTAAGAATTGAATTTTGTGAAATCAATGCCTCAATCTGTTTTTGTAAAATACTTGTTTTTTCTGATACAATTTTTTCAATATCTGATTTTGACCAGATTTTACTTGTATTAAAGTTTTGTATATTTGATCTCGTTTTATCAGATCTCTTGAGATTGTTTATATCTATTTTCACATCATTTATTCTTCGCCTTAAGAGAGTCCAAAACAACAAAATAATTATAACACAAACAATGCAAGACATCACCAACAATAAGTACATTTTTGACACATCAGCTTTTTCTCGTTTTACCACATTAAGTTCATTATGTACGTCGATTATCTTTTCATTCAATGACATAATGCTATCTTCCAACCCATTGCATTTTACGTACAATTCGCCAAGTTCGTTATAACGTTTTGCTATAGTATCTTTATTAATAGTGGTCGTATCTGGGCTTGATGCATTTGAGTCTTGTTGTGGATTTGCACTATCATTGCAAGAAACACCAATAAGAATAATTGCGCCCAATAGCACATATAATATTTTTTTCATTTTATTGATTAGCTTTTAAAGGTTTATACTTCTCATATATTTTTGCAGACAGACAACTTAATAATCCTTTTATAGGATAGAAAAACAGAGTTTCTTCTACCTGTGGGTTTCCTCCTGCGTCAGCTTCACAGATAGCCTTGCCTTTTTTGATGAAAGTTTTTATATCATCTGTAAAACATAGTTCACGAGCTATACCCAAACTTCCAATAGAAATACCAAATTTTTTATTAAAATTATATCTTTGATTAACTTTATTTAATACAAAATCAAAAAATGTACGTATTTCAGCAGCAGTTTTATTAATATACACATCATTAATAGTTGCGAAAGTGTCTTCCGCTGATATAAAGCCACTGCCATCACCTTTAAGAACTACGGACTCAACATTGGGCTTAGTATCTCCAGCATTAACAGCAAGAATACCTCCCTTGCATGTAGACTGTTTAGGTTCAATGTCTCCTGATAGTCCAAGAATCTCTATAATGCCATCACTCCCTTCCACATTCATCAATTTGAACAAAGTTTTTGTATAAGACTGCAACTCTTCAACATTGCCATTTGTAATGACATTAATAATCTTACTTCCGTTTCCGCTAAAGGTCATATGACGAGGCATTGTAAGTTTACGCAGCTGCAAAATTTTGGCCAAATGATAAATTATAGCAGAGTAGAATATTACAATACTTCGGTAAAAATTTACCGCGCTAAAAG
>UMDH01035679.1_pt1 | contig 18344 bp, 16 predicted proteins | sample 1964441 | NCBI WGS metagenome assembly UMDH01 (sample SAMEA4835989, study PRJEB28245) | human gut metagenome | biome: gut microbiome; material: fecal sample | place: Denmark | collected 2008 | reverse complement strand
GTATTTTAGGATCCATCTTCTCTTATGATAGAAGATGGAGGATGGGAGTCGTTCTTTGATTATGTCGGCATTTACGCTAGTCATATCAATGGTTTTTAGTCGGTAGAGGACGTCAGATACGACTTCGTACTCTACAGACCAGAAGTACCCTAACGACTGGTATGAGTAGTTACTTTGATTGTATTTCACACGTTAAGATCCTCCCATTTAACACCATGGTTGAAATGAGCATCCCATGCTGCGTTGACCTTCTTCACATCGATACGTTGGAATTGATGTTTTCGAGATATACGTTTATAGAGGTTTCCTTTCCATTTGATGATAGCTCCTCCTCGCATATCACGGTAGATTACTCTATTGATCATAACGATCCTCCTCATTGAGTGTATAACTTGTTTGTCCTTGTGATATATTAAGAGCGACATCATACAACAACGACGATCTACATTGACCAGATCAGACATCAGGGTAGAATTGGGAGAACGTTAGTTGGTTACAACACTCTTCTTAGAGAAGAGTTGTCGTCTTAATTCTCGTAGATATGCTTCTTTTGCTCTGACACGAGTCATGACCTCGTCCATATGCTGAGAAGCACTCTTACTTGAATTAGCGTAAGAGAACGCCATATCGATCACCTTCAGTCTAACCGTTCAGGTACGAATGAACGGATAAGTTCGGTTAGATCAGATCTGTATGTTGTTGTATGAGTCACTTAAATTCAAAGAGTGATAGGAAATGTTACGGCAGTTGTTGACCAGACAAGACATCAACAACCGAGTTCACTGGTTATTTCTGTGGATGCTTGACGATCCATCTTCTCCAATCTAAGTTAGACTGGTTGGGATGTCTTTGCATTACAGATTGCATGTGTTCTGAAGCTGTCGGTGGGACTAATACTTCAGGATGTTTAGCATCGATATATGCAAATGCCATAGGACTCACCTCCTTTCTATCACAAACAGGAAACTGTCTTTGTGATGTGACAGGTTGAATCATGTCTGTAATACAGCTCCTATCACTTAAAATCAAAGAGTGATGGATAGTAGATGTGCGAAAATCACCAACCAGATCAGACATCGGTGATTTGTGTCACGTATGGTCATCGAGCGATAGCAACACTCGATACTTTTGACGTGAGTTTTGCATCAATAACACGTGTCCGCTTAAGAGCATTGTGCTCCCAGCGTTGACGATCACGTGCTTCTTGTTCAGCAACACACTTGTATCCGGCATTCGGATCTGAGATGCGTTTGAAGAATTCATCTGAAGTCATGATACATCGCCTCCTAACTACTGTAGATTAAACAGTCTTGCAGTAGGACTGGTTAGATTCAGATCTGTAGTCATCTACAATCCATCACTCGTCTTATCAAAAAGAGACAGCTAAGGGATGAAGGAGTCGACTCCTTCATCCCTTAGCTGGTTATCAGTTAGCTTTGTTCCAAAGATTAGATTCAGCCTGTCTACGTTTGACAAGCCCCGGTGCGATATCGTAAACGATCTTACCGTTCTTGTCTTTTACGATCTTACCTTTAGAGACCCTCTTCACTTTGTTCCATCTCTGGATCTCAGAAGGAACCGAACCATACTGACGCTGATTCAGTTTCTTGAGAAGAGTGGACGATGCGAAGTTCGCTCTACCAACATTGTACGTGAATACAATGAGAGCAGCCTTCTGATTGTCCGTCAGAGGGACCTTGACCTGTGTATCGATATATCCACCGATACTGGTTACGTATCCGTCCAGGATACGGTTTGCTTCTTCTTTGGTCATGTGACCACGAGCAACGAGGTTCTTATCGTTGAACCCCCAACCGATGGCTTTCTTGTTGACATCGGTATAGGGGGTTGATCTGAATGTTTCGAACTGTTTGATCAGTTCGATCGCCGATGTCCTCCAATCTTGTGCGAAAACATTGATGGTGAGGACGATGGTGATGAGGGTGATGATGTGTTTCATGATTTGATTCCTTTGTTTAGGGTTGTTAGGTTGATACATCTAAGTGTATTCAATAAGTAATATATATGCGAAATCTTTTGAACTACACTGCATACGGTGTATCTAGGTATGGGATAACTACCCATACCTAGATATGTTGGAATGTATTATGCGTTGGCAGGAGCAGGAAGTTCTTTTACTTTGGAGAACTTACGGTTAAATGCTTCAAGACGGTTCTTGATATAGAAGATACCGTTAGCCGCTTGTTTGGCACAGTTCTCAATAGCATTCATCACAATCGCGGCTTGTCTGATCGTGTTCTGAGCAACTTTAAGCTGATCAGTGTCACCCTTCTTCTCAGCACGTTCTTTGAGTTTCTCAGGGATCGTGCGAAGACTGTTCACCAGGTTCTCACCCTTCTTACACATTTCATGAAGGGCTTTGGACATTTCAGGTGCCTCGTTGATGAACTTTTCATCGACTGGTTTCTTAGGATAGTCTCTTCTTCCACCAGTCATCACAATACCGAGTTCATCAGCCAAATCATTGCCATGCTGTTTGATCTGAGCAGACTCTTCGTCGTGCATAGAACGGATCGCATCGACATTGGCTTTGGCACAGATCGACCGATCGAAATCAGATATGATCTTCTGGATATTGGTGTTGGTAAACGACTCAGCGACCATCGTCGGATTACCATCGGTAGGATTGACGTCGTCGGCTTTGAATGGCTGTTTATTTGAATTGTTGTTTTTGGCTTTCTTAGCTTCTTCCTGAACCGCTTGGTTGGCTTTGTCCGTAGACTTGAACAAGTTCGTAAAGAAGTTCTTGATCTTCGTCCACAGATCTTGGAACCATTTCACAACAGCGTCCCAGCCTTTGGAGATAGTCTCGCCGAGACCTTCCATGGTGAGTGAGATGTCGTTCTGTCCGTAAAGATACTGGATCGTTTCAGTACTCCCAGACTGTTGGATCACATCACGGATTTGGATCAGCTGATCCATCGTGGTGATACAATCCATCAAACAGTTGTACGTTTCCCATGTGACGTCATATGCAGACTCCATCGCGATATAAGCATCCAGGAGTTCTTCGTTGCTTGCGACACTGGATGTCTGTGGGATGCTCAGGTGTTCTAATCCGAGGTTCATGATGATGTTTCCTTTTGATGATACATTGTAATTACCCCCCCCCCGCAGAGGGAGAGAAGGGTAAGTGATAATACGAGTAAAAGCCCTCTATATACCATTGTTTCTTGAGGGTATCCCAGCATGGTATGCACTCTGATATACACTATACTGAAGGAGGTATTTATGGCTTTAGATCCAGTACGCATCTGGCTGATGGATGTGCCTAAATTCATACGAGAGAATAAATGTCAACCTGTAACATCCGTCTTCATCCGTGAGACCACAACGAATGAGTTCAAACACGATGGGTTGTTCTCAGAAGACATCTTCGGTCAGATCAATACTCCGGAGCGGTTGATCCGGTTCGGATATGTCGATCTTCGGACGAAGATCTTACATCCTCTCGTCTACATCGATATCGTGAAGCTGAAAGCTTTCTATGGAGAGATCATGGCTCGGAAAGCCTACGCTGTATTCAACCCAGAGACCAGAGAGTTCATTCGTGCATCGGAAGATGATGAGGATGCTGATACCGGATATCAGTTTTTCATGAGTCATTTGGATGATTTGAAGTTCGAGAAGAACAAGTCCTTGAAACACAACGAGATGGTTGATGTGATCGAGCGACACCAAGGCAAGTTGACTCTGGAACAGTGTCTTGTGATGCCAGCTGGATTACGAGACCTTAGAGAAGACGAAGGTAAACCAGCTGCTGATAGCATCAACAAACTTTACTCTTCTTTGATCAACTACACCCTGGCTCTTCCTACCACAAGAACAACGTCGGATATTTACGACAACGTAAGGTTCTCGATCCAGAAGAAAGTAGCTGAGATCTATCAGTATCTATTCGACATGATCGAAGGGAAGTTCGGGTTCTTCCAGAGAAAATACGGTTCTCGTAACCTTGCATTGGGTACACGTAATGTGGTATCCACGGCTTCTATGGCAGCACTCTCACCGGATGATCCTCAGTATCTGAAGATGGATGAGATCAAGATCCCACTCTTCCAGTTATGCAAGATGTTCACTCCGTTGATCATCTACAACATCCGGATGCTATTCCTGAACGAAGTGTTCCATATCACATCGGACCAGGTTGCTTTGATCGATCCAGAAACCAATAACTTGGTCTACCAGCCGATCGATGAGGATGAGAAGAGTCGGTTCCTCTCATCGGAAGGGATCGAGAAGATGATCGATCTTTTCAGGGATCCTGAGTTCCGGTTCACTCCTGTTGTGGTATACAACGAAGAGGGCAAAGGATATTACCTCTACATGGTCTACGATGATACGGAAGTGATCTACTTGACGAGAAGCGTCAGTGAAGTGATCAACAAGATCAAGGATAAAGTAGGTGTCTACGATCCTCAGAAACTGAGACCTCTCACTTATGCTGAGATGTTCTACATCGCAGCGTATCGTGCTACTTACGACAAGACTTCATTGATCACACGATATCCTGCCATCGAAGTAGGATCTGAAGTACCGAATCGTGTACATCTGATCTCAACGAACCCTGCAAGGAAGATCAATCTGTTCTCTACGATGGATGATGATAACTGGATCATGCTTCCAGAGTATCCGATCATCAACAATACCTTTGTGGATAGTCTGATCCCGCATCCACAGATCTTAGGAGGGTTAGGGATGGATTTCGACGGGGATACGGCATCTTCTAATGGTGTATTGAGCAAACAAGCCAACCAAGAAGTCAATGAGTATCTGGATTCAGTAGGACGTTACATCCATAGTAACGGAAAACTGATGCACGGTACCACTGACTTGATCAAATTGACGATCTTCAACTTATCGAGAAATCCAGTTCTCGTTTAAAACAAAAGAAGAACTAAGGAGGGATAGGATCAACCCTATCCCTCCTTAGTATCAGTATTCGTACAGATCCTCTTCCTCTTTTTGGATCTGTATCTCATCGTCCATCAACCCTTCGACTAGTTCAATGATCTCTTCGTCATCTTCCGGCATACCAGTCAAATACCGTTTCTGAACGAAAGATCCACCACACCAATCGACCGTCCATTCAGCTTTTACTTCAGTTCGATCGTCACCCAAGAGGTTGGTGATGATACACAGACTCCAAGCGCCACGTGTGTTCTCGTGTGGTATTTCGATGGAGCCTTCTGCCCTACGAACATCTCCAGCTTCTGGATGATGCATCGTGAGCTCGTTGTAATCAACTTTGGTTTGATACTTGGACATATCAACCTTCCAGGTTGGAGTTGAGGATCTTGTGACACAAATCCAATCGACTGTTCAACATCCTCAGGTGGTTTTCGATAGCTGAGGTGAAATCGATCCGTTTCAGAGCATCGTGCATATAGATAGACGATAGTTCCTGGAACATGGTGTCATCTAGTTGCAGATCAGTGATGTGAACGCCGTTGAGCTGTACGGTTTCCACCTTGGCGTGGAACTTCTGGGAAGCACCATCGTAGCACACATAAACATTCAGAAGAACGGATTGAATGTGTGGATAGACATTGATGTATGCCAGATTCACTTCAATTTCGTAGATCGGAGTTGGTGACTGATTGGGGACACCATCCAGATTGTAGATGATGTTGTTGATCTTGATCCTCTTCCTGAGAGCATCCGGAAGTTTGGTCACATCCTCTTGGTTGTATTCATTTTCTTTCACGGTACCTATGTCTTTCTCTGGTTGTTCCATTTTGGTGTTCTTGTAATCCTGAACGATTTTCTCAGCGATACCATCCAACATCTCGTTGAAAGCATAACTGGTCGCGTTGATATTTATACGATTCGACATGTGGTGGGGAGATTGCAATACCGTACCGTACGGTGTTCTATTGAGGGATAAGTTCCACGTAATATCCGACGTGACGCAATACTTTGTTGGTGTTGCCTTGAACCTGATATCTAGAACACCGAGGTGAAGTCCACCTCGATTTACTTTTGTCACTACACCGTTCTGTTGGGTAACGACCCATTTCTTGGTGTCGCAAGTCACTTCCACGACGACGCTGCATCCGTACTCATCGTACGTCCTGGTCAGTTCGACAAACTTGATCGGGCCCTCTTCTTTGGGGACATCTTGTTTACTCATCGACCTCCTCCTTATTGGGTGGTTCTGTTGGATGATTCTCGTAGTATTGGACGATCGTATCAGCGATATCGTCTAACAACTTGTTGAAATCATCATCGGTGTTGCCGATCGTTGTATGCTTCACGACATAATAAGACGATCGCAAGGCGGTGTTGTGTGGTGTTTTACCGATCAACAACCTCCATGTGATTTTTGACGGATTATCGATGTGGCGTGGTGTATCGCCTTCGATCCCCAACAACCCAATACGAATATCCGCGTCTTGGTTGGTTTTTGTCGATACATCGTTCTGATCGACCATCTCGTATCTCTTGGTGGTATAGAGCACATCTATGATAGTCCTCTTATAGGTGTGATCATCGTTATACTCCGTGATCGCAATTACGAATTTGATCGGGCTGTTATTCGGTTGGTAAGTTTTCATGATGCTTCTCCTTGTTGGTTAAAATAGAGCCTATAAGTGTACGGTATACCGTACACTTATAGTTCTCAGTTGGTTAAATTTCATCGGGTCTAGTCAGTAGAGCACGATTATGTATTCTGCTGAAGATGTTGGAGGTAAGGAAGATACTTCAACGCGTTACTGTACTGATCGTGGAAGTTCTTATTCCAAGCGACAGTGTAGATCCGTGCGAGCTCAACAAGATCTTTACAATCTAAAGCAGGAATGACAAGTTTGAAGCCCTCGCTTTCATCCACCTCAGTACCATTGATACATTGGGCACCGATCGCCCAACCATTCTCGCCTTTACGGATGTGTATCCGTGCGTTATTGAGATAATGTGGTGGAATTGTACCGAACAACCACCCTGTGCACGCAGTTGCGGCAACAGGGTGTGTGATGTACTGGATGCAATTCGTTCATCGTCACCGAACAGGTTCGATGTTCTTCAGAGTTTCCATGATGTCTTCTGCCGTTGGCATCGTATCATGGAACTTCTTCAACCTGGAAGTAGCGTTCTCCACCACGAGGTTCAGCTCTTCCAGAGTCAAACTGTCTGTATCCGTCACCCAGTCAGCGACGTAATAGAGTCGTCTGGATCCTTCGATCATGCCGAAGAGGATCGGATCTCTCTTCTTGATCACGGCTTTGTCCAGTTCCGCTACTTTGAAAGCTTCCAAGTTGGGATCGTAGTGTGCGATACAGTAGTTATCGAACACCATCAGTTTGTCCATCTTGTCTTTCTTCTCAGCAACAGGGAACGGGATCAATCCTGTGTAGTTCCTGATGAAGTCGATCCGGATACCCTTCTTGCACTTCAAGAAGAACTCAACCATCTTCTCCTCTGAGACATACTCGAGGTATCCGTTCTTGACCAGAGTCATCTCACCGATAAGTGCGTTGAGTTTCTTCTTCAGCTCTTCCACAAGAGCTGTTTGTCCATTCTGGGCAGCACGGTTCGCCAACCGAGTTACGACTTCGACCATAGCTTGGGTATCATCAGACAATGCACCTTTGGCATTCTTGATCTTGTCGAATGTGGTCTCAACGGGATCTTTCTGTCTCTCGATGAAGAGATCGATGATCCGATCGAAGAACTTCCTCTTGATCTTCTTGGTGAGTGACTTGATGTACTGCTCATTGTTCCAGAAATCAGGGTTCGATTGGAACGATGAAGCGCTGGTGCTCATGGAATCCAACAATGAATTGGTATCCATGTCGATGGTGCTGGTAGACTCTTGTCTGTACTTCGGCAAGGTCAGTTCTTTGTAGAAGTACTGAAAGATCTTAAGTCTTGGTTTGCCCATGCTTGTTTCAATGCACGGGTGTTTGGTGTATTCTGACATGATTATTCTCCTTTTGTTGGTGACATAGGCGCTTCACAACAGATGTCAACCACACCAGTGACAGACGTATCCACGTACACCACAGGAATACGATCACATCCTGTGTAGACAGGTTCTGGTGTTTGACTGTTGATCCACACAGCGAGTGGGAGATCTTGATTTTCTACTTTCTTCAGAAGCTCGATAGCTTCCCTGACGGTTATTTGCCTGTGCATGATACCTCCTGATCTATTAATTCAAATCCTTCGAAAATACACGCTGATGACTCATAGTCGATGTCATCGCCGACTTCTCGATACTCAATAGCCATAGCTCGATTGAGTTGTTTGTAGAACTCTTCTTTATCGAGATAATAAGCCTTAAGATCAATCGCGTGCTTAATGAAAAGCACATATGCTTCTCTCGATGAGAAGCTGTCGCCTGGTGAGGGTTTGACGTATCTACGAACGAACTTATCAACGATGGTGTCGTTGAGGTCTGCGTTGCCCATTTTAAGTAGTTGTTCTACTGCTTTTTGAATGTACGGCAATGCTGCTTCTCCATAGTCGTTTGGATCAGAGAGTTTCTCCTCTTCAAAGTGTATGACTACACCGGTATGTCCGATGTATTGATCCCCTTTGAACACGTCAATTTTGGCATAACCTGTACTAGCATCTACCAAGCTGATAAATGTAGTAGCCAGGATGTCATCTTGGTACCCAACATCAACAAGTAAGTCAGGTGTATTGTTTAAATGACATCTCATCTTTTTAGTATTCAGATTCATCTTCTTCTCCTGTGATAATGTATTCATCGTCTTTTGTATCCATCAGAGACCGATACGTCTCGACCCGTTCGATCGCTGCGGCGATCTGTTTCATAATGACTTTATCACGCTCCTCCTCTGGTGCATTTTGGATAATGTTGATCACTCGTTCAACGGACGAATAGTCGTGTAAGAGTTCTCCTTCAGTATTGATCCGTTCCAAGATCAACAGTTTGATGTTGTTGAACGCTTTCAGGCGATCCTCTGGTTCCCAGTCGTTCAGGATCATGGTCAACCTCATGAAGAAATCCAATGTGATATCCTCATGTTGCTGATCCGTGTAGTTTGAAGACGAGGCTTCTCGATCCCTTGGATCGGTAGGACGATATACCTTGCGTTTGTAATGCTGATACTCACGAAGGATGTTTTCCGTTGCCAGTTCATTGTACTTACTGAAGACTGGTGTAAGGAACAATCCTGATGAAGCAGTAGTGTCCATCAACATCTTAAGGAACTTAAGACGACCTTCAATGTATTTTGAAACATCAAGGAAATCGAACTCATTCCGCAACAGATCACGATTCATCACCATAACAGCATACGAGGCGAATGAGATATAATCCAGATCATGAAGCAACGCCACAGTTGGATGGTCTTGGATCCACGTGACATCGAACCCGATCTTGGTGCTGTTGATCATATCAGAGACATCATAGCCGAAGTGAAGAGGTACATCACCAGCTCGTCTGGCATACAGCTCCCATTTAGCTGCTGACTCCAACTCGTTGTTCAGATGTCCTGGGATATACACGACGTCGTGCCAGCAGATCGCAACGAGCACTTCGGCTAATCCTAGAACAGTGATCTCCTCCCGGAAGAACTTCTGGTTCGCTGGGTTCTTGTGCTCTGCATCAAGAACTTCCAACATGGTTTTAACATGCTGCACGGTGTGGTACTTCGTTGTGTCGGTAGACATCTGACTGATGCCACTAACCATCCACTGACGGATGTTGGGATACTCGCCGATGACCGCGTTCACAACGGTGTTGTTGGAAATGATGGGATGCATAACTACCTCCTATTGATATAGTTTGTTGGTTTGCTACAAGGTAATATATACGTGAAAGAACATAGAACTACACTAGATTGGGATATCCCAATCTAGTGTAGACATATCACTTCTTCTCAGTATCAGGGGTTGGTTGCTCTTCAGGTTGAGCTTCCTGTTGTGGTTGTTCTTCCTGCGTAGCAACACTGTAGCCCTGTGCTTTCTTGGCGATCTCAGTAACCAACCTACGAAATCGTTGTTCCATAGATTTCAGGTACTTGATATCGTTGAAGATGATCCTGGTGTACACGAATACCGCTTGTGATTCAACGGTAGGTCCAGCATCATTACGGAACCTGTTGTTCGTAAGACCAGAGACCAGTTTACGAGTCTCCTTACTTACAGTTTTCAGGTTGGTAAGAACACTGTTGCCTGCTTGCATACAAGATTTGATCTTGCTATCCACTTCTACGAACCTATCGTACGACGTGAATCCAAGTGTCTGTAAAGAAGACATCTTGCGTTGACGATCTTCGTAGGGCGTTTGATAGTTGGGACCAACCTTCATACCACCTGCTGGAACTTTTGAGTTGAACCGCTGCAGATACGTTGCACGTAAGTTATCGATCGGAGCCGTTGGAAGAGGTGGTTTCACCACATCATCGTACGTTACCTCGAAGTGTTTTTGTACGATCTCACACGTCTTGATAAAACGAGAAGCGGATGTAGAGTGGAATTTCTCGTTTTGCATCGATTCCACTTTATCTTTGATGAATGTGAGCTGCTTCGTGTAGGAACGTTGGCTTCTTGAGAAGAACGCTTCTGCGAAATCCAACACCTTGGAGACGATCGTCTGAAGAGCGTGGATGAACGCAATGATCCCTTTCTTCACCACACCGCCGATCTCGCGAGCTGTTACTTCGATCCCATACTGCGAAAGTGTATTACCATAAAGCGATTCCATAGAACGAGTATACCCGTACTTCTGGAGTACAGTATCGAGCATGGTAAGATGCTCGATCGAATGCAAGATCTCTCCTGCTGTTCGGATCGCGTCTTCTGCTTCATCTATGGTGCTAACGATCATACACTCAGCAGCGATCGCGTCCTCGATTGAGAAGAGATGGTCGTTCTTGGACGGAACGAGATTTTCAAATCCAAAACGCATATCGATCCTTCTTGTTTAAAACTAGACATAGGAGGAGGAACAAGACCTCCTCCTATGTCAGAGTTCATATAGACAAATGTCGATTAACGACGTTTGTTGTAACCAGGGGCACGACCCTCCTCGTCTGGATTTTCATCCAGCTTAGAGTATCGTTTAGGCTCCTGCTTTTTCTTCCCCCTGTTTCTGTTCGGGGGTGCCGGTGATCGCTTTCTGATCGTCTTTGCCACCCTTGCCCTTCTTGGACGAAGCAACGAGATTGTTGATCTTCTTGATGATCGTCTTGAGAGCTTTGGTCTTATCCTCGACATCGCCCTTCGCACCGAGAACTTCTTCCTGGGTCGGATTCGGTTTGCTCTGGATGCCCTTCAGCTTCTTTTCGGCGTCACTCAAGGCTTGTTTCGCAGCATCGAAAGCCGCGAAGAGTTCTTTCTTTTTATCATCGAAGTTCTTCCCGGTCGTGATCCTGCCATCTTCCCAGTCGAACGATCCTTTGAATTCAGCCTTCTGCATGGCACGAACAGCACGTTCACCGGAATCTGTGATCCAACGCCAGAACTCTCTGATCTTGTTGAGGATCATGTTGATGATTTCTTTGATCTTCTGGCCGAGACCCTTCTTGGCCTCTTCGTTCTCAGCTTCCATGGAAGCGGCGCTGCTGAAGTTCTCACCATAGAGAGCTTCCAGAGAACGAGTCACGCCGTATTTCTTGATGCACTTGCTGATGGCGTTGACGTTGTCATAAGTGCGAACCGTAGCGGTGAGCTCGTGACACAGATCCAGAACATCGGAGGCAGCCTGATTGAACTGGATCAGAGAATCCAGGTATTCATACGAAAGTTCACCAGAAGCTTTCGGAGCCATGCCCAGATTTTCAAAACCAAGATTGATACCCATGAGTATTCACTCCTGTAAAGATGTTTGTACGTACAATACGAGATGATCATCACACACAAGAAGTCAAATGTAGTCTGAAGAGATAGACATACACGTAACCTCAACACATATGATGTCACCGTGAGACATGTTACAACTACACACTGTCTTGGTTTAGGAGTCCGTATCCATGAGACCGTACGGATCATTCGTCGTCACATCAAGATCTGATGCTGTGGTCGTAATGTCCTTTTCTGATACATTGCGTGTCTTGAAGTACCGGTAGTCCCACGTTACTTCCTGAAGCTTCTTGTACAGTACATCCAAGATCTTCTTAACACAGTTGTAGTACCGTGTATCATCTGTTGTCAATTCGAACTCTTGCATACACAACATGACAAGACGATACGTGTCGTGTTTACAAATGTATGTGTCTCGATTCCACACGGGGTAGTTTGCGTTCAGAAACTCACAACAAGTACAATACTTATCTTCCGTGTAAGTATCCGGATCTTGTAAGTAACGAGTCAATGCTCTGTTGTATAGTGTCTTATAGAACTTATCGACAACATGATTGATCGCGGTTGTGTAAAGGGCATACTCTTTTTGGAATCCCTTATCGGTCGCTGCTTGTTCGTCTTTGAACGTATCAATGCGAGCATCTGCACAACAACCAAATATCTTCTTAATGATACCTGGTTCTGCGATATGCTCTGTGCAAAGATCCATCACCCATTCAGGTAGCGGGTGAAACGCAGGTTGTTGTAGTGACTTTTGATTGGGTTCATAGAACGATTTGGCGATACTTTCTACGGTGTATGGTACACAGTCGGGGTTGTCGATACGACATGTTCTAACCCAAGGGTCGCTGTTTTTATGTAGCCGATACATGATCTGGTCAACTACTGCTTCGTAGTTGATTTGCTCTGGTACAGAGATGATCTCTTTGAGAAACGTTATCAGAGTGTTTCGAAAGTTAGCGTCTACGGACGCTGGTATCTTGACATACCCATAGTTTCTCCAGACACTGTTTGCAAGTGGTTGGATCAACCCGTCGATGGTTGCTTGGAATTCTTCTCTTGTTACGATGTTGTTCTCCATAATGCTCCTCTTGTTATCTGTTGAATATCCCAAATCTTCTCTTGATCTTCACTTTCACCGTTACTTTGGATAACCCAACCAGGTACATCTTGAAGTAGGGTTCTCCGTAGTTGCAGCAATCTCTGTTATGTTTGTTGATATCATTCACTACACCAAGTGCAGCACCCATCTGTTTCAACAGACTGTAATTCACGACACGAAGAGACACGTTGAGACTGTACTCCAATACCTTGTCGTGATACATCTCCTCCACACATCGACGATATGCATCGTGAACGAGGTCGTGGATACATCTGGTGATCTCATCACTTGGGTTCTTCGCATTCTTGATGCGGATCGACATGTTCTTCAATTGTTCTTCTTGCTTCTGGTAAACAAGATCGTAAAGTTGTTTGGCATCCATTGATTATATCTCCTTTTCTACGTATGGTATGACTACTTGGTAACAAATACATTATTCCATGGTGTTTGATAACTCGATAGAGTGAGGAGTGTCACACTCCTCACTCTATCGATATTCACTTCTCTGTGATCTTCAAAAGAACTTGGCATTTCTTACCAACAAGCGTAGAGTATTTCATCACACTACGTACATTGTTGTCGATCTGTTTGACAAGAGTCTTCACGGTGTCGAGTTTGGTCTTCGCCATCTCTTTTGACATCTGAGTGTTAGACTTCGTATCGTTGGCGATCGCCTTCGCTGTCGTTTGGAAGTTGCGTAGAGCTCCGATGTAAGCGTTCATCTCATCGAACCGTGTAGCCAAAGTATTCAAACTGGTAGCATCGAACCACTTACCGTTGACAGGGTCCATACCATCCTCAGTATTGCGGACATCTTTCCCGTTACCAGACTCCTTTTTGAGTTGGTCTTGGATGGTGGTCAGGGCGTTATCTTCCGTTTTAGATTGTTCCTCCTGTCCCTGTGCTTGTACGGTCTCTTCGTTCGTCTTCAGTGCTTTAAGCTTATCGACTCGATCTTGGAACTCTTTCTGATTGTCCAAGATCTCTTTCAGGAACTTCGCGATCGACTCAGTTGATTCGCCGTGGGTGGTGTACTCTTTCTTGAGTTTGTCCACATTCTTGGGATCTTGACATTTGTTCGCCAACTTACGAAGGAGATCAGCTGATGCTTTGGTACTGACCGACATCACCTCTGTGAGGTAACGGATCAGCTTCGGGAAGAACTCAGTTACTTTATCCCACATCGTAGTCATCGTCTTGGAGATCCCTCCTGCAACTTCAACGCTAGAAGTATAACCTTCTTGTGCAAGTTGTAAGCCGACGATATCTTGAAACACATGATCTGTACGCAAGGTATCGATGTGATGTTCTAACCACATCAGATTACGACACAACATATCCAGATCTTCCAAGGACTGGAACAGTTCTCTCGATGTGTCGTTGTGTTGATCTTCTTTCAATGTCAAAAGGATCCGTTCATCCATAGACAAGGATGGGTCCTTATAAAGCGGTGTAAAATTAAATGACATGATAGGTCTCCTGATTTTAGCATAGGATGGAACCATGGGTGAGATGTACTCACCCATGGTTCCAGATGTATCAACGACTGCTGATATTTGCAGTATCGGTACCACGACCCAGATTTGTAACACGATTGAGAGAAGTAGCATTCGTATTGATGTCTGTCTTCTCGTGGTTCGCATACGGAGCTGTAGCTGTAAGGAACCTGGCTGCAGGAGAACGTCCGATCTTGGCACCCCACCATGTAGGATTGAAGATCGTGTTCTTCTTGATCAAGGTTGCAGCTGCAAGTTTCCGCATCGACTTCGGCATCAAGTACAGTCGTTCACTGATCCCCAATGCAGACAAGGTATCCAGATACTCCATCAGGTTGTTGTTCCTGGTGAAGGTATCGAAGAACCCGATGTCTTGCATACTGAGGAATACAGCAGGACTGAGATCCTTGATGCTGAAACTCACATCGATCGCAGTCGGCAGGTTGGTACTGCTCCAACCGAACTCGTCTTTCCCACGACTGATCGACATATCCGTGATCATTCCACACGGTACTGCGAATTTACCTTTACAGTACGCATTGATGATGAATGGAGATGTGTACATGTTGTCACCTACAGATCTGGGAAGAGCAGCAGCTAACAACATCAGGAGAGGAATATAGATACTTTGGAAGATGGAAGTCGGATCTCCATACCGAGCTCTCAGCTGGATCGTGAATGAATACGACTTACTGAAGGAACTACCCTTCCACACTTCAGGGATATCGATGAACCCACTACCATCGGTCAGGATCGCTCCGATGTCGCCGATACCAACTGCACTGGCGGTTTTAGCAAGCAGTTCCATACCAACTGTTTTAGCGAAGTCACCGATCGATTTCTTCTCCGATAAGTTCTTCGCTAGACGCGCTACGAAACTACCACCACCAGTATCATCGAACTCATCGCGTTTCTGTTGAGCGACTTGGTTCAACTTCTGGCTGATCCCAGTGGGACCTGTCTGGTTGGAGATGTTCTCGGTACAGTTCAATCCACGTTCGATCCGGAATCCAACGAAGTCGCCAGCACCGAAGAGCGTTCCTTTCAAAGCTTCAAACGATTTGGTGAAGACACCCTTGGACTCGTTATTCTTGACTTCCGTGAAGTTGTCATCTTTGTCAACCTCATACTTCGGTTGAGGATTCACATAGTACTGAGACGTCTCTTGTTGACGTTTCCACTGTTCCTCCATCAACTGACGAGTTGTCACTTTCACACGCTGTGCGTTGAACAGCATCGCACGTCGGTTCATGATGGTGAAGATATCAGGACCGTTCTTCAACAACTCAGGGATCCCACAGTCGTTCGTGGAGAACTTCCCTGACTTTGAATACTCACTGATATCGATCGGCATCACGGATCGTGCGCTGTATCCTGCTTCTCGCATGACCTGAGCGACAGTCTTGCCATCTGCATTCAGTACGATACCGTTATCATTCGCTGGTTGGGGTTTGTTTGTGTCGTTCGGAAGATCCTTCGTTCGATCCGAACGTTGGAACATCCAGGTTGGATACAACCCCATACCAACAGCGAGATAACTGAGCATCGTGTTCACCGTCTCGTAATAGAGAGGCATCGCTGGTTTGAAATAGTAGTACATCGTGATCCGTTCGCTGTCCATCTTCATCATCCATCGGTTGATGTGGAATGGAGCTAAGACAGGGAACGTGATCGCCCAGATCGCTGTACTGAACACCATGCGGATGATCTTACCAACCAAAGTGCGGATCGATCCCTGGTTCATCGCGATCGCAGCTTGACGATTACCACTAACGGTATAGAACTGAAGTACGTTGACGAACTCAGGAACACCCATCCTCATCCAGAGGATCTCCTGGTTGTCGTCGTACATTTCTGCATAGACTCTTCCCATACCAGAGGTGAATGCCTCCATCCCAGGTATACGAAGTAAAGGAGGAACGATATCATCGTCTCGATTGAACTGCCAGTAGGGATTGATCGCATCGTTCCCACCGACACGTGTGTCCGTGTAGTTCGGTGAGGTATATAACGACTTACCGTTAGCCATCTCATCTGTGACTTTGTCTCTGTTCAAGGCTGCAGAAGATGCATCGGTCTGTTCCACGTTCTTCAGGATATTCATCCACTGTGTCACGTTCGCAGTGATTTCACTGTTGTCTGCATCTTGAGCCAAGACGAACCGTTCGATCTCCATGAGTGTTTTAAATGCTTTGTTCGGATCTTCTGCGATGCGGACTCCGTAGGGTGAGCGAACCCACCCGTTGGAGTCCCCACCAACAGAGGTGATCCCAGCAGCATCTCTTAAGATCTGATAGGACATATACTACTCCTTACGCTGGTACAGGTTTGGCAACATTGATTGCAGGTTCGCGTCTCGGTTTGGGACGGGACGCTGCTACCGCGTTCTGAGCGGTCTCTTTGGCATACGCCATCGCAGCGGTTAATGCTTTCTGAGCCCCTTCAGACGTTGCCTTCTCCTGAGCCACTTTGCTGTCAGATGTGACGATGATCTGTTCCTTCATCAGGTTGACCATCTCAGCGAGCTTATCGACGATGTTGCTGTTACCAGAAGTTGTCGCTTGAACGAGAGCTTCTGTGTTAGCAGCTTGCTGACTGGTAGCATCATCACCCTTGGCGGGTTGTTTGCTCTCCAGATAAGCATTGACACCATCGTGTTTCTTCATCTGTTGATCGCTGATGCTAGATGCCGTCTTTACGGTTGATTTGGGTTTGGTGCCGGTGATTTTGTCCCAGAAGGTTTGCTTCTTGGGAGCGAACCTATCAAGGGCATCGTAGACGTCCTTCGCAGAACGTTTCGATTGTGCAAGGTTGCTATATTCACCCGGACCCTGTTTATTGTACCCGATAAGATCGAGATCGTTCATCGCTTCAACGATGTTTTCTTTATCGTTATCGACGAACTCTTCTTCGATGTGTGATTTGCCATCCGGTCCTGTTACTTCTTTGTAACCGATACGCGTTTCAAGCGCACCGTGAAGCCCATCAACCGTACCTGTCTTCTTACGACGACGGTTGACGATGGACGCGTTCAACGCTGTACTGAAGTCACTGGAGAAGGTCTGACCAGCATCATTCGTGATCAGCTGGTCTTTTCCACCAGCCATCATACCACTGGTGTCGATCTGTTTACCAGTCATCCGATCCCAGAGACCGAGATGATGTTTCATACGAGTATGCTGATACTCACGTCTCAGCTTGTCGTACTCTTCAGGACCAACCATCTTCACCGCTTCTTCAGCAGGCATGCTCATGATCTTTTCGACATAAGCAGCTCGTTCTTCCTGACCACCTTTCAGTTTGTCAGCAAGAGCACGAGAGCCTGTTGCTGCGATATCTTTCAGATCGGTGATGAGCCCTTCACCACTAGCATTCGCAGCAACATCTTCAAGGTACCCAGCAGCTTTCCCAGCTAAGCCTGCGGCTTTACCGCGTGCCCACTTAAGTCCTGCTTTAGCACCTGTAACCATTTTGCCACGAAGCTTCGCTTTCAGCTCATCAACTTTATCATTGGCAGCTAGGATACCTTTACCTATGGTTTTAGCACCACCTAGTAGTGCGTTACCAACGGCTTTGTTACCTGCTATATACTTAGAACCGAGCCATTTGGCTCCTTTCCAAGCATCCTTAAGGTTACCAAGTGCTTTCGCACCTGCCCACTTAAGTCCTTTAGCAGCTTTACCTGTTAGGTCGAACTTATCGTTGAGAGCTTTCGCACCCATAGCGGCTAACCCAACTGGTGAAGTGAACGTTGCTGCTTTCAGAAGCTTACTACCCCATCCAGGTTTCTTTATGGTTGCTCCTTCCAACGCCTTACTTACGATGTCTGATTTGGTGGCGGTGCTGGCACCTTTGTCTGTAGCACCCTCTTTAGTCTTACCTTCTTCTGCAGGTTTTGCTTCATCGGACGACTCGGTGGTCTTCTCAGATGATCCACCTTTGTTGCCCCG
>UMDH01021071.1_pt1 | contig 18560 bp, 23 predicted proteins | sample 1964441 | NCBI WGS metagenome assembly UMDH01 (sample SAMEA4835989, study PRJEB28245) | human gut metagenome | biome: gut microbiome; material: fecal sample | place: Denmark | collected 2008 | reverse complement strand
AATGGTCCTGCAACAGGTTCTTATTATAAAAAAGCTAATGTTTCATCAACTGTTGATAAGCTATGGCTTATAAGTTATAATGAACTGGTTGAAACTTCATATTGGCATAATGCAATAGAATATGAGGGTTCTCAATATTATTTCTTTAAAAATAAGGTTACACGGAATTATTCAAAAAATACGGTATTAAATAGTTCTCATATTAAAGCATTTAATAGTTGGTGGTGGGAGCGTTCGTCTTCCCCCTACAACGGCCGTTTCCTCTATGTCCACATTAGCGGCGATCCCTCTTATGACGGTTATGCCAGCATTAATGCTGGCGTTGTGCCGTGCTTTTCCTTCTAAAAATTTTGGCTACATTTGCGGATGCCGGAATGCGTGCTGTGTCGCGCATGTAGGCATCCGCAAACAATTGTTAACAATTGTGTTCATTCGGGTTTTCCACCATGAGCATGGTGGAAAACCTTTTTCGTTATTTTAAAATTTTCTATATTATCAATATTTATTATTATGGATCCATCCATGTCCACATTGTTATCATTTGAATACAACAATAAGCATATCATTAAAATAACCGGTTGTGGCATATATGATCCAAGTTTATATGAAGTCATAATCAGTTTGTTCACATTATGATTTCATATTGTTAACATGATGTTAGCAATGGGATTTTTGCATGAATGTGAATCATGTGCTATTATAGTTATTGTAATAAGCGATGGAATATTGTTATTTGAATAATTCGCATAAATTCACAATCAGTTGCAATATGTTATTCATCGCTTATCATATTTTGCTTTTGCATATGGCAATGGCATGATTCCAATAATAAATAATCATGCTTTTATTATTTATTACGAATCATTAACGATATTATCAATTTTATTTGGAATCAACAGCTTTATTGTTTTAAACATATTTGTAAGATTTATGATTATAATGCATATTATGAATTCAAATGAGCACATAACGATCCATGAGACATAATGCTGTTAATCATAATCAATTTATGATTAACTGGATAGCTGTTCACATTATGTTAACAATGAATCCGATTAATAATACCATTTAATAAGTTTCATCATTGAACATATTTGTTAAAAGAATAAAAACGCGGATGGTGGATTCAATGTTAACAATGATTACCTTTATTTTCTGCTCTGTAATCAAATGACAGCATTGAATCCATTTATTATTCATCCCATCCGCCGTGTCAATCAACACATTAAAACAAATCTTGCACATGCGATAATGCTGCATGATGAAATCATGAACGGTGATTATAGGAAACGTGAACCAGTCCATTTCATTCTGAATGAACGCGGCAAGGAACGGCTCATCAGTGCAGTCAGATTCAGGGATAGGGATGTTCAACGTTCACTGTGTGATAATAATCTTGTTCCCATTGTATCCAATACTCTCATTTATGATAATGGTGCATCATTATCAGGTAAAGGGACATCATTCACACGGAACCGGTTGCGGAATGACATGTTGAAAGCATTCAATCAGTATGTCCGGAATGTGAATAATGATTACATGAATGTATGCATGAACGAAATGAATAACAATAATAATGATTCTGATAGTGTGAATCATGAGAATAATGCGGCTGGTGAATCATGGAAACAATGTAATCAGGATAAGGTTAATCTGCTATATGAGAATAATGATGAATTACGTGGAATGAATAAAAATCGTATTCAGGATAATAAATGGATTGATCCGCATGTTGTCGTGTTTGATTATCATAATTATTTCGGAAGCATTGATAATATGATTGTATTTGAACAATTACAATCAATGTATGAACATTATGCGATTGACATGGAACCATTCGTGCAACCTGATGAGCAGAATGAATTCAATGCGTTCAAGGATAACATTCAGAAAATATTGGATATTCTCAGGATTTTCATTCATGATGAGAAACATTTAGGGCTGGGAAATCAGACAAGTCAGACAATGGCGATATGGTTCGTGAATAAAATCGATCATATGGCATCATCCTATGGTTATTATGGCAGGTACATGGATGATGGTTATTGCATTTGCCCTGATAGACAATCAGCGGAATCATTCAAACGAATGCTTATAAAAGAATCCGACAGAATTGGACTGACTATGAATCCGCATAAGTTGAAAATGTTCCCATTGCAATCAGGATGCATGCATTTTATGAAACGTGATTACAAATTTGATGAGCATGGTATGCTGCATGTGCGTATGAGTGTGAAATCATTGAAATATAATCATAGGCATGTCCGCAATGTCATCCAGCATACTGATGGTATTATGATTGATTTGCGGACAATTGTATACATTGGATTGGCATTCAAGGCGAACATTCAGGATTGCACTGACAGGACAGGTTTATGGAAATCATACGCGGAATGGTTTAATGATTTATGTCATGAGAATGGTTTCAATGATTTCAATGTTCGCAGGGATAAGGAACTATTAATGCAGGAGCGTCCGAAATCATATAGGAAAACATGCAAGCATAAGAATAAGAGAATAAACAGAATAATAAAAATAAAATGCATATGAAACCATAATGCTGTATTCATGGAATCGTTCATGTGTGCATTATTAGAATTACCAGAGTGTTGTGGGAATGTATCAGGAACAATAATCAAATATAATTATTAAAAGCGGAATGCTTATATTTGTCTACATTTGTGGACTATCGGAGAGTATTTTATTATGATGATCATGGTATCAGTGTGAACAGCGTGTTTTTCATATGAAAATCATTGGTATTGTTTTCCGTGAATTTTGATGCCGTCCACAGAGCACAATATTACGCGCTCTGTGGACGACGATTTAAATTAGAATGATGGAAAACACTGTTTTCGATATGTTGCTCACAAAATGATTAAAATTCGCGCCAGAATTGAAATCAGCTGCTTTTAATGGCACTTGTCCGTTCATGATTACAGTGATGAAATTCGTTTCCAATGCTGTTAACGTGTTGTCATGATTCATGAAACCGCGATAACATTGACATTCTCATTACATCACGCAGGAACAGGATGCTTATTTGCATTGAAAACAAGGTATTCTCAAACGTGCATGATAATCAACTGGATAGGTATTATTCTTATATTGAGAATGATTTGGATAATGATTTCAAATATTCTCCATACTGGAATCGCGCATATATTCTATTGGCACCCGATGGTAAAGGCGTTAAGAAATCGGATGCGCCGAAATCATATGAACATTGGAAACCGTTATCATATGCTGACATTGCAATCATGATGCGTTCAATGATGGATGATACTGATAAAGGCAATGAATTTTCACGATTTTTGATTGCGAATTATTTGGATTTGCTTGCACATGAGCATATTATTCCCATTGAATACAGTATGATTGACATTGAATCCGAACGTGAGCGGTTTGAAACTGAAACGGATGGACAATCCCGTGAACAGGCAATGATTCATGAACTTGCAGAATTGCGTGCAATGAATTCATCATTAAAAACAGAGAACATTGAATTGGAACAGAGAATAAAACGATTGAAACGTAAGAATCGTAATTCACGCAGTCGTATTTATGATTTGGAAGCGAAAACAGGATCGAAACATCGTTCCGTTCTGCATGATGGTAATCATAGGAATAATAAGTGAAATAAACATTGATTATTCTAAATTGTAATCATTGAACGCATTATTGAACTTACTTAATGATGCGAATGTCATGACACGCTGAATGGTATCATTTGAATCCTTTTTATAACCGGTTATGCTGGCATCATACTTAGTGCGTGCATTCATGTTAACAATACCGAATGATTCCAATAATTGCTTATCCTGCTTAGTGAAATAACTTGCAAGATACATGCTCAATGGCTCACCATCATTTATTTCATTATGTTCAACGAGCAATATGAACATGATTCACGGGAGTATCAAAAAGCAAAACAGCGTGCGTCACGCATTGAAAAGCCGTGTCGTGCATGAAATGCATTAGAGGATGCGCGGAGTGTGTGAGATGACATGTCCGTGCGGGCGTTAGGAATGTGCGGTTGAGATGATGCTGACAGCATGCCCGCGATGAGATATGCGACGCGACGATGATTGCGGTTTCGTCCGGCGGGACATACCGGACATGGACTTGCCGCCGTCATACCTCCGAGGGTTCATGTATTGAGGGTTCCGTCATGCCCGACTCCATCGTTTCCACTTCCAAGCTCCGGCTGATTTCAAAAAATTTTCAAAAAAATGCGGCGCTGTCACTACTGTACTGTTTTTTCTTTTTTCTGTTTTTTGGGCGTGTCGTTTTGTGGTTTTGGTGGTTTTCGTGTATATTTGTTTATGTCAAGGGAACGACAGATTTGAAAGGTTGGGAACCAAAATGATTACTTACGGTTTTGATTATGCGGCGGATAGGTTCGACTCCGAAAACCCTGTTCAGATGGCTACTCTTGAATGGAGCACTGTTGACGAGGACGGCTATTATCATCGCCATTCGCTCCGCATGGAGCACCATAGTGGGGACGGCTTCAAGGCCGCGAAGCGAGCGGCGGTGGCTATCGTGAGCAAGGGTCATCCGGACATGACGTATAAGGTGCGTGATTGCTGGCGTAAAGGTAAGGTCTATGCGTCGTTTAATGTAGACGTTTCTGCGGATTGATTCATGTTGGCATAAGTGAAGCCCCTAGGCTTATTGCCTAGGGGCTTCACTTTATCCTGACTGTGTTAGTCGTTGAGTCGTTTGGCGAGTTCCGCGGCGACTTGCTGTCCGAGACTGGTTTTAAGGCTGTCCGCCAGTCTTCCGACTTGTTCGTCAGTCAGTCCCTTGCTGTTGTCGGGTTTGAGGCCGTTGACGGCGAGATAGGTGCTTTCGATGTTGTTGAGGATGGCGGGGAGGTAGTCGAAGGGGAATTGTTCGCTGATGGGGCCGAGCCTGGCGGCGATGGCGTCGAAACCTGAGTGAGATGGGTTTTTGCCGTTTGGATTATCGAAGAAGTGTGAACATTAACATTAATTATCATTGGTTTCATCGGTGAATCTCTCATGATATATGATGGTTTAGGGTCGGAAGATAGGTCGTTGACAGCCTGAGTCTGCAGATGTGAAAGACTGCAGTTTGGAATATCCGTACCTGGCCTGGTAGAAGTAGGAGGTGTTTGTTTGTAGGAAATCGTGCCGGTCGCAGATTCCGCCCTGTATCACGCCACGAACCCACAATGAACACATTGAATCAAAGCCTGCCAGAATGCAATCAGATGATTGCATCGCAGGCATGTCAGGATGTCTGTCATCCACATGATTATTCTCTAGTGTGTTCATTGCGAAGCTATATGGCGCGTTTCAGAGCGGCGTTATATATATTTCAAACTTACTTACTTATATATATGAATAGTCTCGCTGCATCCGCATTTGAGATTCAGGTTTTTGTTGTTCTGTTTCCTTGTGAGGTTGCTGCCAGGCTCTTCATCCGCGCATGGTTCATTACTCCCATGCAGCGCGGGCAAATCCGTGAAGCTCGTTTCCGCTTGTTCTCTTCCTGCTCCGTTGCGTCGGCATGCTTCGATTATTCCACAACTGGCTTCAGACAACCGGCTTCGATGCGTTTGGCGTATCTTGACCGGTGCCATCAGATGTTTTCGGTGGGAATGTCTTCGGTCATCGTCCGCATCTGATCGGTCGGTTAGGCCACGCGACTCTGACTCGACGCCCGCGCTTTGACCTGCGGCCAGCTTTTGCTGCATTGCCAGCATTGTACATGACTGGCGCAGTATGACCCGTCCTATCCGATACTTGCCGTCTCACGATGTCATCGCAATGCGTTATGCATGCATGGTATGTGGCCATTGTTCGCATTGCTGCTGTCGCGCGTGCTTTTCTCGGAAGCTGTGCTCCTGCGGGGTCGGCTCCGTCATCATGGAAGTGTATGATGGTGTTCGGAACCTGTGGTTTTCGGTTATATCGAAGCCATATCGTCTTCGGTCGCTGGTTTTCCGCATTTGCATGAATGCATGCGCTCATGTTGCAGACAATCCCATCGGATTGTTCCTGCTGCGGTTCCGTTGTTCGATGAATAATCACACGAACAGTGAATATCTATCCAACATGCGGGGACATGTGGAAATCATTCAGATTCATAATATCATGGCGGTAGAGTCTGAGGCGGGAACGCGGAGAACGGCACATTGCTCAACGGCATTGCGGCTGTGATAGATGTGTTCATGGCTGTCGTTGGTCATTATTCGAAACCTCCGAACCACGTTGTATCGGCAACAGCTTGTTTTCATTGTAAAATCCATATGAACAATCATCGCTTTTCCTGTCATCGCACTGTTGCATAATTAGCCAGAATCATGTGTTCTCATGAGATTGATTTCGCCGTCAAGCAATGTTAAACGTTTGAACGCATTGCAATCATGTTTATCAGTCGGAATGGATAGACTGTGATTCCATGATTGTCGATGGATTTAATCGGCTCATCTTCCGCGTTCATTCTGTCATGCAGTATTATCAGCATGATTTCCTTGAATGCATTGTAATCATATTATCATTCGGTTTGAACTTCGGTAATGCGTTTAAACTAATTTCAGGATTTGCAATCAATGTTTGAATGCCAGCATCATGAGAGTATTGAAACCATGCGTTCAATGTGCTGAATACGGATTGTTGAATGTCATCTTGATTCATGATCATTACAATGCTATCAATCATTGAAATTATTTGATTGCATATTATGATATTATCGGTTTCATGACTGATTTGATTAAAACCGTTGGACGCGCGAATCTCACGGATAAGGAAATCGGCATACTGCTGAACGCTGAACCGGATACCGTGAAACGCCTCATGGACGGCAAGCAGCGTTTGAATAAAACGCAGGATGACATAGTGGATTCATTGGATGCATTATTGGGCACGGAACGTTTCCGTGGGAAACCTGCAAGTATCATTCATCGCATGCTGATAACCTCAAATGGTAAGAATGGCAGTATTCTCATGAGATTATCCAGACATGAACGATTCACGAGCAGGAAACGTGATGTTCCTACTTTCATTGAACAATTACAGGGCGCGTATTTGAAATATTTCCGTGATTATGCGCAGGATGACGGGTTTGATGATTTGAAAGCATCATATCAGGATTGGATGGATTCATTGGAAGCATTCAATGTGCAAGCGAATGATGATGTGCGTCTCGGCGCTATACTGGCATTGTTGCCGATGATTGCAATCAGAGATAATGAGAATCCTGCGGTTTCCCGTGAAACCGCAATCGCCAGCATGCTAGCATTATTGGATTATGATGAATCCATGCGTCCACGGAAACTGCAGAACAGACTTGTCCGTGATGAGAAAGCGGATGACGTTGATGAACAATCCACTCGTCGCCTCGGACTCACTGGGCGTAATAAAACAGTGCGTGCAATATTGGATTCGACGGACATGTCCCCGGAAATGCTTTCGGCGTTCGCTGAGGCTTATGAATCCAATGATGACATTGACATAACTCGCGCGGATGATAAGGATGAGCAGCATTTGGATATCGGAGGACGTAATGATTCCAATGCATCCAATGCCAGCAGAAAACCTGGTGATAATCGGAATGCGAACACGCGGAATCAGCGGAATAATAAGCCACGGACGCGCAGGAATGGTTTGAAACCAGCGAAATAATATTTTAATTCAAATCGCATAATAAAGAAAAAGGAGCCGGAATAGTTCATGATGATTATTCCGGCTCTTTTTCATAGGGATTGCTTTTATCAGCATGCTTTATTATTGCGTGCATTCACGATGTTAACAATGCTTTCATCCCCGCCATGTTTCAGGAACGCCTTGCCTTTATCCGTGAATGCAATGCGTTCAATGGGAATAGTATCATCATTCAATCGTTTAATGATTGTTTACAAATCATAGAACCATTCATTCTTTCCAGTGGATGCCATTCTGACGCGGCAGCGTGGAACATTCGCGATGATTTCTTTTGATGTCATGTTCTTAACATGCAGCATTGATGAAATAATTCCGGTTTTCGCGCGAATCAAACCTTGTTTTCGCAATTCCTTGCATTCCTTGTCATGCACAAGTTTGAATGAATCCATGTAATCATTGATTACATTCTTAACATCATCAGGCAAGGTTTTAATTGCGTCATCCAATGATGTTTGCGAAAAGGTATTGTTACGATTACCGGTTGGATAAGTGAAGCCAGTTGATTCATTCGTATACTTATTAATATATTGTTCGCATGAATCCATGTCCACACGCAGTATTCCATTATCATCATGATCGGTGGGAATATGCTCATTTGCAATCATTGCGTCCATCATGTCATCATCAATGTCCAATCGTGCTTGAACATACAGTTTCCGCAGCATTCTCATCGTGTCATCCTTTCATGCAATCATTGATTACATGCTAATAATGATAATCATGAAAGTTAAATTATCGGCATGCCGCGTAAAATATGCTGGCATTTTTCACGAAAATAGAATAAAAATAGTCATCCGGCGTTATCGGATGACTATTTTTATCAAATGCTGCGTAATCCCCCTATCTTCAGATACGGTGATATAAGCAACCTGTTAACATAATGTTAACAAACTAACTTGCGTGAACGTGAATCATATGATAACATGGATAATATGACAATACACGAACGCGCGTATAAGTTCCGGTTTTACCCGGACGCGACACAGGAGGAGCTGCTGCGTCGCACTGTGGGTTGTACGCGTCTCGTGTGGAATAAGAGTCTTGAACGGATAATGAACCGTGCGGAGAACGAGAAAGTGAATCTGAACGCGAACCTCACTTCAATGAAGAAGGATGAGGATTACGCTTTCCTACGTGAGGTGAGCAGCGTTCCACTGCAGCAATCCATTCGTCATTTGAACGCTGCATTCAAGAACATGCGTAAAACCGGTGCTGGTTACCCCCGGTTCAAGCGTAAGGCGAATGGTGGCAGCGCCACTTTCATGAGTAACGCATTCACTTATGATAACAGGAAACACACGCTGAAACTTGCTAAAATGAGTGAACCCCTGGTTATCCGGTGGTCGCGCACGCTGAGGAGGAATGCTGTTGTTAACAGTGTTACCATTACGCTTACACCCTCTGGTAAATGGTTCATTAGCCTGCTCACAGTTGAGGACATCCCGGAATTACCAAAAACTGATAAGGTAATTGGGATTGATCTCGGTGTTAAGGATTACGCTATAACCAGTGATGGTGAGAAGGTTGAGAACCCTAAATGGTATCGCGCGAATGAGGATAAACTCGCTCGTGAGCAACGGAAACTATCACGGAGGAAACCGAAAGGCAGGAATTATGAGAAGCAGCGTGTGAAAATCGCTCGTTTACATGAGCATACTCGGAATCAACGCACTGACTGGTTGCAGAAGCTGACAACAAGGCTGATTCATGATAATCAAGTGATTTGCCTTGAAACACTAACTGTTCGTAATATGGTTAAGCGCGTTGAACCAGTTATGAGTGATGATGGTTCGTTCACCAGGAATGGTCAGGCAGCGCATTCCGGTTTGGCTAAATCCATACTGGATGCATCATGGTATGAGTTCAACCGCATGCTGTTGTATAAAGCCTCATGGTATGGTCGTGAGGTGATTCATGTGAGTAGGTTTTACCCAAGTTCGCAGTTATGCTCGCATTGTGGTTATCAGAATCATGATTTAACACTCGCTGATAGGTCGTGGGTTTGCCCGCGTTGTCGCGCTCATTTGGACCGTGATGTGAATGCTGCTGTGAATATTCTTACCGCTGGACTAGCGGTAAGTCATACCATGCCTATCGCATGGTATGACGCGCCTGAAATCATTAATCTACCCCACTGTACACCAGCAGTCAGGGCGTGAGCAGGAAACCTGTATCGTGAGATACAGAATCCCCCGGATTTAAACGTGGGGAGAAAGTCAAATTGAAAATAATATCTCAGTGTCCGAGGATGAAACGGCGGACATAATACGCGCGTTCAATCGCAGTCATTGGAATACTATCATCGGACACATGAATGATGGTGTTCCCATTATCATCCGTTTCCATGTGGACATTATGCACTCGCCCGTTCACACCGGCATTCGCTGCGTTCAATGCATCCATTGCCATTCGGACGCATTGGACATCGAATCGTTGCCGGATTTCACCCTTGTTGAATACGCCGACGAGCCAGCCCTTATCCGCATTGTAATCATATGAACTTATTGTCGTTGGATTATCATCATTCCTATGCGTCGCGGTGTGAATGATGTTCTTTTGCCTGTTCCAGTATGCGTTCATGTTCATTGTTTTCCTTTCCTGTGATATGATGATTGTATCATATTATTATGATTATTACCATTATCCGGCGCGTCGCATGAATGTGCTCATATGCATTCATGTTAACAGAAGAAACCGGAACAATGATTGGTTTCGCTATTCCGGTTTCCATTTTTATCAAATTATTGTGCTGATTGATTGAAAATTCATTAATGTGTACAATTGTAAGCAGTAGTATTATTCTTGCTTCAGTGTTATCAGCATTGCTTTATCAAAATAAACTTTCTATACCACAATCTGTTAGCATTGCATGAAATGGTGCGTGTGATAGTTGATATTAGAATCATGCGGTGTCATTATCGTTTCGGATTTTTGTTTTCCTTTTCTCCGAGCGAGTAATAGGCACCGTTTCTTACTTAATAAAAGCTAATAAACGCTATATGAATGTGTCTAATAATAATTACTACGGAATGAATACATCTAACTAAGCACTAAACTACAAACTAGCATGTGCTAACATGAACACTTATAAAAACCAATGCTAATATTGACATACAGATAGATTAATGATATAATTTATGATACGATAAAAAATATATTGAATAGGATGTTGAAATGACTGATTATAACAATGTTAACATGAATGAAAACATTAATAATAAGAATGAGAATCACTCAAATACAGAGTTGTTCTCAAAATACCCATGGCTTACTGTATTCTTTGTATTGCTTACTATTACATTACTACCAGGGCTGCTAGCAGGAGCACTAACGCTCACACTTAAAATAGCAATAGCGGCATTATTCATCCTACTTGGATTCGCAATGACTGCAATAACAGTGAAAATCATTGATTTCAGTATTGATGTTAACAATGCTTGCAAGAAGACTACTAATTACAAGCCCTGGAAAATAAGGTGCTCAAACGCACCTGATGGACTATTCGAACTTGCAAGCAATGGTAGTACACTTGCAAGCAATGTAGCAATCGCATACGATGACATGCTCAATAAGGTAAATGAAGCAGGAGCTAATCCTGATGACATTAAGAATGAGTATGCTAGCAGGATGGATTCAATAACCGATGGAATCACAATGTATGAGAAAATCAAGGTTGACCCTAATTCATACCCTGATGCTGATAAGCTCATGGTGACAACACAAACCGCAGTTGATGCTCTAATTGAGCAATTCAATGAAACCGTTCGTAAAACCAACCTCTCCAAGGTAACTGATGCCACACTGAAAATGCAAACAATTGTTGATGCAACACCGCATGATGATTCAGAAACAATACTGCATGATGACACTCATATACCTGTCACTATTATAAAAAATCATGAGTAATATTAACCGCTGGAATGCATCACCAGCGGTTTTAACCGTGCTGGTGGTTAAACCATTAATTGCTCGCATTTGCTAACAATATTGCTCGCATTGCTAACAATATTGACAATCTATAAATAATGTGATATACTTATACTGCTATTGAAAATAAAGAACGCAGGAGGAACTCAGATGATGAATAATAATGATGATGATAGCATGCGAGCAACAATGGTAATACAGCGTGCTGACATTGATGACACACAGCAGATTCCTATTTCTTTTGAGGATGATGATAACCCATTGTATGAGCAGCCACGCGCAGCTTACGGGTCTGGTAATACACTTGCTGATGATGACTACACTATGAATACAAATGATAATAAGCAATCTGATAAGGTGCGTAAACCAATGCTTAAACGCCCAATATTCTGGATTGTATTCCTTATTATCATGTTTGCAATGCTAGCAACAATGCACCCATTCACAACAACGAATACTAAGAATGCACCCGCGTCTACATCAAACACCACAACAAGCACTACTACAACAACTAAACCAGAGCCAGTTGATGAACTAACCAAGAGAGCGAAGGCATTTGACTGGGATTCATTGAAAGGTCAGAAGCTAAGCAATGCGTATCAGATTATGAAATATAATCAAATCGACCCTCTTAAAATGGATATCAGCATTGTAACTGACACTGGTGAGCATGCAATCATCCAATCAAACTGGACCGTTGATTCAGTTGATTATGATGGTAATAGGCATATCATGTTTCATGTAACCAAGGATAAGAATGCTTCATCACTACCCTCATTAAATAAGAATGATGACAGCAATGATAACAATGACAGCAGTGATAACACTAATAATAGTATTGATACTTCAAAGCTTAAAGATACTATTAGCAATGGTTATAATACTGTGAAAGGTGCTTTAGGTGATTATCTGAATAAGGCATCATCAGAATCAAATAGGTCTCCGGGTATTAAAATCATGACTTACCATCCACTTGTTAACTAATTGTTAGCATTGTATTCAGTTCATCATATCCTGCTTCTATCTCATGAATGAGTAATTTTTGAGCCAGTCATCAAGCTTGATGACTGGCTCAAATGATATCATAGTAGTAAATTAATATAAGCAATTTTTAGTTTATGCGCTTATTAGCGAGTAAATTGAACGGAAGGATTACGGCTTTCTGACATGGCAAGACGGTCAAAACTAACATCAGGCGATGCAAGCAAAGGCTCATTGGATTTTGATAATGGTATCGCCAAAGACATTGTAAGCACTGAAATCAAGGATTTCGTCCCAAACACTTACCTACCATACGCAGCATCAATAATACTTGATAGAGCTATCCCAGGTGAGGATGGGTTAATCCCAGTACAGCGCAGGATACTATGGGCAATGTACACTAAAAAATACACACCATCATCACCATTTGTTAAAGTATCATCAATACAAGGTGATGTAATGAAGTATCACCCTCATGGTGATGCCAGCATCGTGCAATCAGTTGTGCGCATGGCTCAACCATACTCATTGAGAACAACTTTTGTTGAACCACATGGTTCATTCGCTGAATTCCCTGGTGACCGCGCATCAGCACCTCGTTATATTAGTGGTCGCCTGACTAAAGCCGCCATGGATTCAATGGAAGAATTAAAATGGAACGCGGTTGAAATGGGTAAAAACCATGCTGGAAAAAGCCACACCACTGCCGGTGGTGCGATTGAACTTGTCGGTGGAATAGTCGATTTGATTAGAAGCGTATAATGTCATGAGAATTGATGATAACCCGTTCCTTATTGATGCAGATGATAATCAGGCATCGCAACCGCATAATGCCGCCATTCCAGTCATACCGGTTTTAAAGACGCGCAATGCATCCAATGAACATGATAATACTGGAATACAGGATAATACCGCCAAACCGGTTAATGATAAGCATGATGCAGTCAATGCACGCATGAATCTGAATCATACCGATTCCAATAAGCATAATCAAGCCCATGATGAGATGAATGTGATTGATTCCAATGTGAACAATCATCATAGTATGAATGTTCAGCCGAACGATAATTCATCATCCGGCGTGAGCGCACTTACGGATTATGCTGACATGGAATCATTGGACGCAGGGAAACAGCATGGATGCGGATGGATAATGCGCCGGGTGATTGCCAGCATCATGATAATAGTGTTCATCATCGCCGGTTGTTACGCTTCCTATAAAATCGGGAGGTTCCGTGAGGGCTTGTACAGGGATGCGAATCCGACTGTGAAAACCATAACGAAAACGATAGTGAAACCTACGGCAATGGATGATGAGCACATGCAGGCACTTGCCAGCATAATGATGAACCGGCATGGTTTGGATGCGACTCATGCCGCCGCCATCATCGGTGTCGTGTATGGTGAAAGTAAGGGGAATCCGACTGCGTTGGAACGCACTGATGGAACTAATCCTGATGGCTGTAAGGTCTATGAGCATGGAGAGAGTGAGAATTGTCCGAATGATGCTGTGCGCGCATGGGTTCAGACCGGTGCGCATGGAATCGGACTGTTGCAATGGACTGGTTCACGAGCAATCGCTTATCTGGATTACGCGGATGGCAAACAGGAGAAATGGGATGATTTAAACACGCAAGTTGATTATCTGATGCGGGAAATTGATGATGTGAACTCATGGCGTGAACCATTGGATTTCACTGGTAATGTCGCCGCGAACGGACAAGCGGGTTTGGATGCATTCAATGCCGACAGGGATGTGCGCATGGCATCATGGCATTTCCTTGCCGGTTTCGTGCGCCCGGCGAATCCATTGGAATCATATCCAGCGCGTTTGAAAGCTGGTTTGGATGCTTACAGATGGATGCAATTGAAAACAGCGAATGTGAACGATGGCAAATAAACGCATATGAGTTTTAATCATGCGGCGATAACGGACATGACAGGCACGGGAATAGTAGTATTGGTGCGATTCACGAGACGCCACACCGATTCACTCAGTTTAATGAGCGCCTTGCGTATAATGTTCACATGATTCGCATTCATATTCTCGTTGATGAGTATTCCGGTTAGTTTGAAACCGGCGATAAGCAAAAGTATGCATAGGATACGGAATGGATTACGTTGGTCATTCAGTTCAAACATGAGCATGTCCGCACCTGTATGCATGAGCATGCTCAATCCATCATAATCAGTCATAGTTTCCGTCATCATGAATCCTTTCCCGTGTTTTCCGTAAGCGCTTACGATTATAACATGATAACCATACCGCGATACGCCGGAAACGCTCATTGGAATGAACACAATGCGAACATGATTTAACATCATTCATATCAAAACATAATGTCAATAATATGAATCATACTGCTATTATTGATTGCATGATGATTGACCTGTGGACATTCCAATACTGGCATGATGTCCGTGATATGATACTGAATGATGGCATGTACACGGCTGATGCCAGCATGAGTCCATTCATCGGTGATGACAAGCACATGATGAACGGGAGCGGGAATGTTGATGCGGATGACAATAAGTCGGTTCGCCGGATGTTCAAACCTGCTTATGAATGGCTCATGAACATGATGCATTCACATGGAATCAATCCAATGAACGCGATTAAACGGCATTCTGACGCGCTATCAAATGAAATACGAACAATCTATCATGATGGCACTGGAATACCATTAGAACAGCCATTGAATGATTCCATGAACGCAATGTGCTCATCATGTTCATTCAATGATGATTATTGGACTGAACCAGCGGTATCTGGTTCAATCACACCATTATGGTTCTATGCGAAATGGAGCGATTTTGACAAGACAACCGGTGAGCCATGCACGGTGCATTCAATGGATACAGGGAAACCTGACCGGCGACTCATGGAATTCCGTAATTTCAAGGATTATGATTTGATTCATGCACGCATTGATGACAGCAGAATCCTGTTAACTGATTTTGACGCATGGAATGGAATGCTGAACCATTCCGCAATACCGGATTACACTGAATCAGGACAATGGACTGGCAGGCAATGGGATGAATGGTTTGACAGGATGGATGAACTGACCATGGTTGAAATCATGGATTCATGGGAACATTGCCTGTGTGATGCGAATGATTTGACATCATTGGATTCACCTGCGTTCATTCAAGGAACATGCTGGGAACTCATGAGGAAGGACATCATCACTGTGAACGGCAGGAAACCGGATTATGAATGAGGAGACATTGAACGCATTCGCGACACGCCGATAATTTGATTAATACTGTGATTATGCTATGATGTAATCAACAAACAAAAACGAGGAACCAGACGAAAACATTTGATTCCATGATGAAAGGAAACGGATTATGGTCGCTGCAACTTATGGAAACTATGAGTTCAAGGGTTTCAACAAGGCGCTGGAAACCGTTGAGAAGACCGCGCCGGTGGAAGCGCGAATGGAAGCAATCGCTGATGGTACGAACATCATCGCGCTCATCAAGGGTCGCCATGTCGCCATCACCGGTCGCCGTCCAGCCGGAATGCGTAATCGCGCTGAGTTCGAGCAGTTCGTGAATGAGCATGGCGGCAAGTTCGATAACAACCCCGCTCATTTCACCTCTGACACCATCGTGTTCGGTGATGTGAACAGTCCCAGCGCGAAAATGAAGGTTGCGAAAGCCGCTGGTTCCATCATCTTCCCGGTGGACGCAATCTGATGAACGCATTTGAATACAATATGTGAACATTGGAAATGGACTTGATAAAAAGGAACGGATTCAATGAGAATCCGCTCCTTTTTATTCATCTAATTCGGCTCCTCTCACGGGAAACAGCTCGCATATGAACCCGACGCATTCATCAGCTTGTTGAATTATGATAGCGAAGATATAACGCCATCCGGTATCAAATAAACTGACATCAACTGGCGCGGATTCAATATCCGGTTCGTATCCTGAACTAAACATGCTAAGAAAACAGAAGCATTCAATTTAACGCATGTTCCCGTTTTCATGAATCCATATGATAACATTTGAATACATGATTATTAAACATTTATTATCAGCCGGTTTAACCAGCATCATGCTCACTGGACTCATATATTGTCCATATGCTGGTATGCACACAGCACAGGCAATTGAAACAACACCAACCGTCAATCAAACAACGGATGAAAACACTAATGCGGAACCAAACTCGGATAATGCCAGCACTGAAACCAATGCGAACAACAATGAGGCGTTCTCTTTCAATGGAGAGAATCTCACTGATGAGCAAATCCGGAGCATTGTGATTCATGATAATGCGGAAATCCTGTCCGGGAACACAACGGACTGGATTATCAAAGCGAATAAATGGTTCCGCAGTCAGGACAAAACCAAGAATGATGACATGACTCTCGCCGTATACACGAATCCGGAATACACTGCCGCTAACCCGCAAACTGATTGCACGGATGCGTTCAATAAATTCAGAATCGGTTCCGACCGAACGAATCAAGGCGTATTATTATGCGTGTATCCTGATAGTAGGAAATACGCGATTTCCATTGGTTCCGGCTGGAATAAATATGTACAGCAGGATTTCTCAAATGATTACATTGCTGACAATGAAAGCATAATCTCATTGTTCCGCGCAGGCGATTACGACAATGCTATTCTCCTTTCCGCGAAGGAAACAGTGAATCACATGTATGATAATGGCGATATATTGAAACAACAAGCGGAGGCACGCGAGGCACGCGAGAAATTAATCCGTGAATTCAATGAAATCATGTCAAAAGTGATTCTAACTGTCATCGGCATAATCATGATTGGCGTCAACGTGTTAAAATTGAAACCATTGTCAAATCACTCGGCGTTGTTGATGGTATGGCACGGACGGAAGCATTGACTGTCCAGTGCGGTTTATCCAAAGACGAATTGAAAAGCCTTGATGAGAATAACATATTGGATTACATTCAGAATAATGAAATTGAAACGAATTTTCAAACAAGAATAAAGGAACTTATTGAATATTCTGCTGCCGGTGAAACACTTAATGATTATTATCCTTTCATTGATTATAAGGATTATCTTAAAAAGAATAAGAATTATTATTATGGTAGGAAAATTCCTTATCCGATTGGTTCATGGAAACCGAATTATCAGAATATAATTGATGACTGTAATCTTGAACATAATTCACTCATAAACTCATATGAGAATTGCATTAAAGCGATGAGGCATATTATTTATGATTCACAGGATTATAATGATGTGAAATACGCGCTTGATCATGCCGTCGGAAATGACATTAAAAATAGAGCTGAAAACAATGATGAAACCAGTTTGAATGATAGGGATTGGTTGAATGACAGGATAGCGTATCATGCCGCAAGAATTCGTTTTGACCGCGATTATGATGATTGGTTGAAACAAACTGACACACCTGACAGGTTCAAGAATGATAAATTCAAGGAACATCTGCGTGATAACAATGATTTCATGAACACATATCGCAATCATTATAATACCAGCATGGCACTTGCATGGATGAATTCAGTGTATTCACATGATAACATCGCGAATGACAGTTCATATCAGGAACCTGAATATCATAGTAGTTCCAGTTCATCATCCGGTGGGTTCAGCAGCGGTTATTCATCAGGCGGTTTCAGTTCCGGTTATTCAAGCAGTTCCAGTAGTTATTCAGGTGGTTTCAGTTCCGGTGGCGGTTTCAGCGGCGGATGGTGATAATGTGAACATGCCTACAATCCCAGCCGCCATATCAGCGGCATCCATGAAGACAGTGCGGGATTCAGTCCATGAAACCATGATGCCAACAAGCACAGGCCATGAAATCGCGGTGGGTACCACATCGGCGGCGGGGAAAATACCTGCATCGTTGTCAGCATTATGAATATGCCGACCGGATGGACTGGTTTGCAATCATTGTTTTAAACATGAACACACTGTTTGCAATTAAAA
>UMDH01067076.1_pt1 | contig 19368 bp, 19 predicted proteins | sample 1964441 | NCBI WGS metagenome assembly UMDH01 (sample SAMEA4835989, study PRJEB28245) | human gut metagenome | biome: gut microbiome; material: fecal sample | place: Denmark | collected 2008 | reverse complement strand
AGCGATATCGTTGGTATGAGATTTGGTTCATTATTTGATGCTACTCAGACAATGGTTAATGAACTTCCAAACGGTGGTTGCCAGGTTCAGGTTGTTTCTTGGTATGATAATGAGAACTCATACACAAGCCAGATGGTTAGAACAATTAAGTACTTCGCTGAATTAAACTAATCATTTAGATTGTTTTTGCCGGAGAATGGTATGACTATTCTCCGGTTTTTTATAAAGCTGTATATTTAGCTATTTTATGTATTATATGGAGGATATTAATATGCTTAATAAAAAGTCTATTGATGATATCAATGTAAAGGGCAAAAGAGTATTATGCAGATGCGATTTTAATGTACCTTTAGATGGAAGCAGAATAACAGATGAAACAAGACTTGTAGCTGCTCTTCCAACAATCAAGAAGCTTATTGCTGATGGAGGAAAGGTTATTCTTTGTTCACATCTTGGAAAGCCAAAGGGACCAGATGCTGCATTTTCTCTTGCTCCAGTTGCAAAGAGACTTTCAGAACTTCTTGGTCAGGAAGTTAAGTTTGCAGCAGATGATACTGTTGTAGGCGATAATGCAAGAGCAGCTGTTGCTGCAATGAATGATGGAGATGTTATTCTTCTTGAAAATACAAGATTCAGACCAGAAGAGACTAAGAATGGTGAAGCATTTTCTAAGGATTTAGCTTCTATTGCAGATGTATTTGTTAATGATGCATTTGGTACAGCTCACAGAGCACATTGTTCTAACGTAGGTGTTACACAGTATGTTGATACAGCTGTTGTTGGATACCTTATGCAGAAGGAAATTGATTTCCTTGGAAATGCAGTTAATAATCCTGTAAGACCTTTCGTTGCAATTCTTGGTGGTTCAAAGGTTTCTTCTAAGATTTCAGTTATCAATAATCTTCTTGATAAGGTTGACACACTTATTATCGGTGGTGGTATGTCTTATACATTCCAGAAAGCACATGGTGGTAATGTAGGTCAGTCATTAGTAGAGGATGATTATCTTGATTATGCTAAGGATATGATGAAGAAGGCTGAAGAAAAGGGCGTTAAAATGCTTATTCCTATCGATACAGTTGTAGCTAAGGAATTCAGCAATGATTCTCCTTCACATGTCGTAGAAGCAGGACATCAGGCAGATGATGACATGGGTATGGATATTGGACCTAAGACATGTGAGCTTTACAAGGAAGCTTTAAAGGATGCCAAGACTGTAGTATGGAATGGACCAATGGGAGTATTTGAATTCCCTAATTTCGCAGCAGGAACAATTGCTGTTGCAGAAGAACTTGCACAGCTTAAAGATGCTACAACAATCATTGGTGGTGGTGATTCAGCAGCAGCTGTTAACAACTTAGGATTCGGAGATAAGATGACACACATCTCTACAGGTGGTGGAGCATCTCTTGAATTCCTTGAAGGTAAAGAACTTCCAGGTGTAGTTGCAGCTAACGATAAGTAATTAATTTTACTGACATAGTTATATAATAATATTTTAATCCGGATCTTATTTTTTGTTAAGTAAGGTCCGGATTTTTGTTATTTATTTCACAAACTATACTTGAAATATGTACCAAAGTATGCTATTATTTGTTTTACTAGGATAGTTATATCGGAATAATTTAATAGGATTGTCCATATATATGTTATTATGGATAATTTCCTGTGGGGAGGCGTAGAATGAGAAGAAAAGTAATAGCAGGCAATTGGAAGATGAATATGACACCAAGCCAGGCAGTTAAGCTCGTTACTGAATTGAGACCGAATGTTAATAATCCGGATGTTGATGTTGTGTTCTGTGTACCATCCATTGACATTGTACCTGTGGTGGAGGCAGTGAAGGGATCTAATATACATATTGGTGCAGAGAATGTATATTATCAGGAGAAAGGAGCATTTACCGGTGAGTTATCGCCTGAGATGCTTGTTGATGCCGGGGTAAGCCATGTTATAATAGGACATTCAGAAAGAAGAATGTACTTTAATGAAAGCAATACAGTGCTTAATCTCAAGATGCATAAGGTACTTGAACATGGAATTATCCCAATTCTTTGTTGTGGAGAGACACTTGAACAGAGAGAAAAAGGGATTACACTTGATTTCGTTAAAGAACAGATAGTAGAAGCATATGTTGGTGTTACTAAAGAGCAGGTGCTTCATACAATAGTTGCTTATGAGCCAATCTGGGCTATTGGAACAGGAAAGGTTGCAACTACAGCGCAGGCACAGGAAGTATGCGGATTTATAAGAACTGTATTCGAAGAGTTATATGATAAAGAAACAGCGGATCAGATAAGGATTCTTTATGGAGGAAGTGTTAATGCTTCTAATGCAGCAGAGCTTTTTGCCCAGCCTGATATTGATGGTGGACTGGTAGGAGGTGCAAGTCTCAAGCCGGATTTTGCGGATATAGTTAATTATAATAAGTAAATAAGCATGAAAAGACCTTGTTTTGATGATAATATTCAAGACAAGGTCTTTGATTTTTTTTACAAATGTGCTATCATGCTATAGGCAATTAATTAGAATACATTTAAAGGAGAATCACATTATGAGTAAAAAACCAGTAGTTTTAATGGTACTTGATGGTTATGGTTTAAATGATAGAACAGAGGGTAATGCTATTGCTATGGCTAACACTCCTGTTATGGATAAGCTTATGAAGGAATGCCCGTTCCAGAAGGGATATGCTTCAGGACTTGCTGTAGGTCTTCCAGACGGACAGATGGGTAATTCAGAAGTTGGTCATATGAATATTGGTGCTGGTAGAATTATTTATCAGGATCTTACAAGAATTACTAAGGATATTGAAGATGGTACATTCTTTAAGAACGAAGAATTACTTGAGGCAATGGAGAACTGCAAGAAGAATGATTCAGATCTTCACCTTTTCGGTCTTTTATCAGATGGTGGTGTTCACAGTCATTTAAGCCATGTATATGGACTTTTAGAGATGGCAAAGCAGCAGGGCGTATCTAAGGTATACGTTCATGCATTCCTTGATGGAAGAGATACACCTCCAGCTTCAGCTAAGGGCTTTGTTGAGACTCTTGAGAATAAGATGGCAGAAATCGGAGTTGGCAAGGTTGCTTCTTTATCAGGCCGTTACTATGCAATGGACAGAGATAATAACTGGGACAGAGTAGAAAAGGCTTATGATTCACTTGTAACAGGTGATGGCATTAAGGCCGAGTCAGCTACACAGGCACTTCAGGAGTCATATGATAATGGTAAGACAGATGAATTCGTCGAGCCAACAGTTATCTGTAAAGACGGTCAGCCACTTTCATTAGTTAAGGCTAATGATTCCGTTATATTCTTTAACTTCCGTCCAGACCGTGCAAGAGAGATGACAAGAGCGTTCTGCGATGATAAATTTACAGGATTTGAAAGAAAGACAGGATTTATTCCATTAACATTTGTTTGCTTTAAGGATTATGATGAATCAATCCCTAACAAGAAGGTTGCATTCAAGAAAGAGAATATTAAGAACACATTTGGTGAATTCCTTGCTAATCATGGAAAGAAGCAGTTAAGACTTGCTGAGACAGAGAAATATGCACATGTTACATTCTTCTTTAATGGCGGTGTTGAAGACCCTAATGTTGATGAGTTCAGATTACTTGTTAACTCACCTAAGGATGTTGCAACATATGACTTAAAGCCAGAGATGAGCGCTCCGGAAGTAGGTATGGACTTAGTTGAGGCTATCAAGTCTGACAAATATGATGTTATTATTATCAACTTCGCTAATCCTGATATGGTTGGTCATACAGGTGTTATCCCAGCAGCAATCAAGGCTGTAGAGAAGGTTGATGAGCTTGTTGGCAAGGCTGTAGATGCAGTAAAGGATGTTGACGGAGTTCTCTTCATCTGTGCAGACCACGGTAATGCTGAGAAGATGATTGATTACGAAACAGGAGCTCCACATACAGCACATACAACTAACCCTGTTCCATTTATTCTTGTTAATTATGATGAGAATTATACACTTCGTGAGGGTGGAAGATTATGTGATATCGCTCCTACACTTATAGAAATTATGGGACTTGAGAAACCAGTTGAGATGACAGGTGAGTCTCTTCTTGTGAAGAAGAACTAATTGAATGGTTGAAATTAATTTATTGATTTTTCTTGCACAAAATGTTTATTTGTGATAGAATGACCTATGTTGCCGTATTGGCATAATTATGTAATAAAAAGCGCATGATGCGCAGGAATGAGGATAGTATGAATAAGATAATTCCATTGTTTCATATGTCTGTCGGAGATGTATTAAGAATTGGTTTAATGGGAGTATTTGTAGTAATTTGTATAGCTTTAGCAATAATAATTCTTATGCAGGAAAGTAAGCAGAACGGATTGTCAGGAACAATTAGTGGTGCTGCTGATTCATACTGGGGTAAGAACAAGGGCCGTTCAATGGAGGGCAAGCTTGTTAAGATAACCAAGATTCTTGTAATTCTTTTTATTGTTATAGCAGTTATACTTAATTTTAATTTCTAAATTACGGACACTCTTAAGAAACGGATAATTTCTTAAGAGTGTTTTTTACTTTTACGAGCAATCTGGTGAAATTCGGATATTTTAATGGAAAGAAAGGGATATAAGGGATATGGAGAAGGATATATTTAAACAGCGAAGACAGATGCTTACTGATATGATTCTTAATAATGAACTGTATGTTCCAATGAAAGCTAAAGAAATCGCTATGCTTCTCGATATTCCGAAAGCTAAGCGTTCAGAACTTATGGAAGTGCTTGACAGTCTTGTTGCAGATGGAACAATAGGTGTATCAAAGAAGGGTAAGTATATGAAGCCTGAAAATGTAGCACTTGTCGGAACATTTGAAAGCACAAGCAGGGGCTTTGGTTTTGTAGTAATACCTGACAGGGAAGATGATATATTTGTTAAGGCTAATGACACGATGAATGCTTTCTATCATGATAAAGTCAAGGTTGTGATAACTACTGAGAAGAATGGCGGTAAGAGGGCTGAAGGTAAGATTGTTGCTATTGTTGAGCATGAGGTTAAGGAAGTTGTCGGAACATTCCAGAAGAATAGAACGTATGGTTTTGTTATTCCTGATAATGCAAAGATTAACTGTGATATATTTATACCGCAGGAATTCATGAATGGAGCGGTTGAAGGTTCTAAGGTAGTTGCTTCTATAAGTGATTACGGCAGCCAGAGTAAGAATCCACAGGGCAAGGTCACAGAAGTACTTGGACATATAGATGATCCGGGTGTGGACATAATGTCTATTATCAAGGCATATGATTTACCAGTAGAGTTTCCTGAATCAGTTAAGAAGGCACTTAATGATGTTCCTGATGTTGTCAGTGAGAAGGATAAGGCTGGACGAGTTGATTTAAGAAATGTGCAGATGGTTACTATAGATGGTGAGGATGCGAAGGATTTGGATGATGCAGTATCTATCTCGAAAGAAGGACCTGTATATCATCTAGGTGTCCATATTGCGGATGTAAGCCATTATGTTACAGAGGGAAGCGCGCTGGATAAAGAGGCACTTAAACGAGGTACGAGTGTTTACCTTGTAGACCGTGTTATTCCAATGATACCGCATAAGTTATCTAATGGGATATGTTCACTTAATCAGGGAGAAGACAGACTGGCACTCAGCTGCCTTATGGATATTGATGAAAAGGGCAATATTGTTGGACATAGAATATGTGAAACTGTTATTAATGTAGACAGAAGGATGAGCTATACAAGTGTAAAAAAGATTCTTGTAGATAATGATACTAATGAAATTATGAAGTATAAAGAGCTTGTTCCAATGTTTCATATGATGGAAGAGGTTGCGGAGCTTCTTAGAAAGAAGAGATTTGCAAGAGGTTCGGTTGATTTTGATTTCCCTGAAAGTAAGATTATACTTGATGAGAATGGCCACCCGACTGATATTAAGCCGTATGACAGAAATGTAGCAACTAAGATTATTGAAGATTTTATGCTTGCCGCTAATGAAACTGTTGCAGAGGATTATTTCTGGCAGGATATGCCATTTCTATATAGAACTCATGAGAATCCTGATCCTGAAAAAATGCGTAAGTTAGCCACATTTATTAATAACTTTGGTTATACATTAAGACTTACTGATGATTTAAGACCTAAGGAGATTCAGAAGCTTCTTTCTGAGATAGAGGGTTCTGATGCTGAGAATCTTATAAGCAGGCTGACACTCCGCTCTATGAAGAAAGCTAAGTATACTACTGAATGTGTAGGACATTTTGGACTTGCTGCCAAGTATTATTGTCATTTCACATCGCCTATCAGAAGATATCCTGATCTCCAGATTCACAGAATTATCAAGGAGAATCTTCACGGAGGTTTAAGTCCTAAGAGAGCTGACCATTATGATGCAATATTACCGGATGTTGCTGTCCAGACGAGTGCGATGGAGCGGCGTGCGGCAGATGCTGAAAGAGATACAGACAAGCTTAAAATGGCTGAGTATATGGAACAGTTTGTTGGAGAAACATTTGACGGAGTTGTTTCGGGTGTTACCGCGTGGGGCGTATATGTTGAACTTCCAAACACTATCGAGGGCATGGTTTCTATCAATAATATGAAGGGATTCTATACATTTGACGAGGAACACTATGAGATGGTAGGAGAACTTGGGAACAGAAGTTATAAGCTCGGACAGAAGGTTAAGGTTGTGGTTATAGGCACCGATAAGATACTAAGAACAATTGATTTTGCATTTGCATAGAATAGAATGGAGACTGACATGGCATCAAAAACAAGCGCATCAGGAAACAGACTTATAGCGAACAATAAGAAAGCTTATTTTGATTATTTTATAGAAGAGAAATACGAGGCAGGTATGGTACTTCACGGCACTGAGGTTAAATCAATCAGAGCAGGTAAGTGCTCAATTAAGGAATCTTACATCAAGATTGAGAATGGCGAAGTATACGTCTTAGGCATGAATATTACACCATATGAGAAGGGAAATATATTCAATAAAGATCCTTTAAGACCTAAGAAGCTGCTTCTTCACAAGAATCAGATTAATAAGCTTACAGGTGAACTTACAATTAAAGGATACACACTTGTTCCACTTCAGGTATATCTGAAAGAGGGAAAGGTGAAGATGGAAATTGGTCTTGGAAAAGGTAAGAAGAACTTTGACAAGAGAGATTCTATTGCAAAGAAAGACCAGATAAGAGATGCACAGAAGGAATTCAAGAACAAGAATCTTAGATTTTAAAAATATTTAGAAATATTTTATCAGTTTTGAATAACAAGTTCATTGACTTGGCATTATGCCAATGTTAATATAAATAAGCAGGTGAAACTGCTTACACACGGGCTAGTAAAGGTTTCGACGGGGATCTTGAAGCTGGTGAAGCTATCCGCAGGAAAGCGTCAAAATCCAAACTTAAATATAAACGCTAACGATAATTTAGCATACGCTGCCTAATTGCAGCAGTCTGACTTAAAGCACCTACACTTTAAGACCCAGGCTTCGAACATGTAGGAAACGACAGTATCAAAGCTTTGAGATGCTGGTCGTATCATGAAGCTACTAAAGGTGCAAGGGTGTTGATTCCCGTGTACCGGAGGGAATGTTAAACAATCAACTATGATAGTAGAAGAACAGGGAATGGGTTTTCGGACAGGGGTTCGACTCCCCTCTGGTCCATAGGAAAAAGGGAGTGAGGAAGCGTGAGCTTCTTCGCTCCCTTTTTCCTATGGACCAGAGGGGAGTCTTATTAATGGATAAAACATGGCGTAGCCGGGTTTTTGGACAGGGGCGCACGAGGTCCGGTGGACCTCGGCTTTGCGCCGACCGGAGCGGAGCGAAGAATTCGACTCCCTTTTGTGGGGGATACACGGTGGATTGGACGTTGAAGCGGAGATATGACACGAGGAAGTCCAAAAGGGATGAGCAAGAGCGGTGGATTGGACGTTGAAGCGGAGTTAAGGTATGCTGAAGTCCAAAAGGGACGAGCAAGCGTGGCAGATTGGACATTGAAGGAGCGGGAAGGCATAAGGAAGTCCAAAAGGGATGAGCAAGCACGGTGGATTGGATGTTGAAGCGGAGTTAAGGTATGCTGAAGTCCAAAGGGGATGAGCAAGCGTGGCAGATTGGACATTGAAGAGAATGTAAGGTACGATAAAGTCCAAAACACCAGGTACACTTGCCACACAATACTCAATAGCGTAAAATAAGTACAATCACATAAGTAAGGAGGAGCCAGCTATGAACAGAGCGGTTGTTTATTATTCATTATCAGGAAATACAAAGGAAGCTGCAAAGGTTATTGCAAGAAAGTTGGGAGCAAAAATCTTTGAGATAGATTTAGTTAAGCCATTACCTAAGAATACAGTAAGACAGATGCTTGTCGGAGGAATGCAGTCAACATTTGGAAGGAGACCTAAGATAAAAGGTGTTCCTGATAACATAGATTATTATGATGAAATTATATTAGGTATGCCGGTATGGGCAGGAATGCCTGCGTCTCCAGTCAACACATTTATAAAGAATTACGGCGTGGCAGATAAAATTGATGCTGTGTTTACATTCAGCGGTGGTGGTGACAATGACAGATGCCTTCTGCAGCTGTCAAAGAGTCTTAAGAATCTAAAAAATCAGGTTGCGTTAGCAGACCGCAATAGTAATGCTGCAAAGGATAATCAGGAGAAGCTTGAAAAGTTTGTTATGAGTATCAAGTAGAAATTATACAATAATATGGCAGGTTTATGATATTAGTCAGGGGTAGAATATGAGGTTTAAAAATGTGTTTTGTACACAATTATATAAAGATACATTTTCTAAAGTTTTAAAAGAAGATGAGTTTACACACGGAGATGAGATTCTGGTTGATATGGAAGAACCAGATGGAGACAGGATATCTTATATTATAATGCACCATGGACATTCAATATCTGATTGCAAGGCATTTGCTGCAACAACTGATGAAAATGTTCTAATTGCTGTGTTTGACTTGTGGGGAAAGTTTTATAAATGTTATATCATAAAGAATGATAGTATAAAAAATGTTGAAGTTGAAAATGTTCTTGGTGGTAAGGAGATAAAATTTGATGGTGAATCACAGTATGGGAAAGTGTCTGTAAAAATGTCTGCGGTCAACAGACAGTTTGGCACAGACCTTAAATTTCAACGGGAACATCTTCAGTTATTTGCTGCGAATCTGCAAAGAATTTCTGAAAATCCTAAGTGCTTTATACAAGATAAAGATTGGGTAAACAGCAATGATAATACTGAACAGTTGGATTTCATTCAGGATAATGTGGTTGATGAAGAAAAAAGTGAGCAGATATCTAATAAACATGCTGATTGGCGGGATGATTATATTGATAGTGATGAAGTAGGCATAGATTTAAGTCTGGTTGAATTGACAGATGCTCAGAGAAGACAACTGATAGGTAACAGAAAATTTGAAGATTTCAATCTTGAAAGCCATAATTTAAATATTATTTATGGAGTTTATGAAGCTAACAGAGATATTGTATTAACGCTAACAAGATGTATAACTCCAATATTGACCCAAGATGGCGGCGACTATAATTATTGTATTTTGTACAAAGAAAAAGAGTATGGCGTTACATATGGTTTTAACTGGGATGATAAAAAATTAAATGGAATACATAACAGAACACCATTTTGTCAGAATGTAGTTGAAAGCATGGTCAGATATTATGAAGATTCATTTCACGAAAGATCGGAGCTGGAAGAAAATGTTAGAAAAAGATTTGAGAAAGAATATAATATGGAGATACATGATTTCCTTAAATTTTATGTAGAAAATGTTATGGATAACTCATAAGAACTACATTTATTTTGTTATGAAGCATAAAGGAAGTAAAAGAATTTGTGCTATAATAAGCATACTAAATATTTACATAGACTGGAGGATACAAGCATGGACGAAAATGTAAAGAAAAGAAACGAAGTACTGGCACAGACTGTGATTAAGGGTTTACAGTCAAGAAATATGTCAGGATATTATGCAGAGGATAAAGAAGCAGCTTTAAAGCAGGCTTTGGAGTTAATTGACGAGGAAAGCACAATTGCTATGGGCGGATGCCACAGCGCACAGGAGATTGGACTTGTTGAGGCTTTGAAAGAGGGCAATTACAATTATATAGACCGTTCAAAGATGACTCCAAGAGAGGGACTTCTGGCTTCATATGACGCTGATGTGTTCTTATCAAGTGCAAATGCAATGACAAGTGATGGAATACTTGTAAATATTGATGGCAATTCTAACCGTGTTTCATGCATAGCGCAGGGACCAAAGAAGGTAATCTTCATAGTTGGAATGAATAAAGTCTGTTCAGACCTCGATTCGGCAATGAAGCGTGCAAGAAATATAGCTGCACCAACTAATGCACAGAATTTTGATGTCAAGACACCCTGCAAGACAACCGGAAAATGCTTTGACTGCAAATCACCAGACACATTATGCTGCCAGTTCCTGATTACAAGATATTCACGCCATGTCGGAAGAATACATGTAATACTTGTAAATGATACACTTGGTTATTAAAAGGAGACACTATGATTAACAGACTTCATATGGCAATGATTGAATTATATAAAGGAGACGCTAAAAGAATACAGCATTTTTGCAAGGTTCACAGCTATGCAAAGCTGATTGCACAGATGGAAAATGTTGATGACAAATGTCTTTTTATAATTGAAACAGCGGCACTCACACATGATATCGGGATTCATACATGTGAAGAAAAATATGGAGAGTGTGGCGGTAAGCTGCAGGAAAAAGAAGGTCCTGCTATTGCCGCAAGACTTCTTGACAGGCTTGGCTTTGACAGTGAAGTATCAGAAAGAGTGCAGTATCTGATAGGACATCACCATACTTACAATAATATTGACGGCATTGACTACCAGATACTTGTTGAGGCAGATTTCTTGGTTAACATATGTGATGATAATCTTACAAAGGATGCAGCATTGAAAGCATATAATAACATTTTTAAGACGGAAAGCGGCAAAAAGATATGCCGGGAGATGTTTGGTTTGTAGATAATGAGATTTAATGTTACAATTAACAAAAATGTGCGTGGGAAGTGGAGTTTATGAGCGATAATAAAAATGTTAATAATAAGGAAAAAGGCTTTGTTGTCGGCGGATATACTTTTAAGACGAAGCAGGAAGCGCAGGAAGCAAAAGATGAGATGAATGCTATTAAGTATCTGTCTGGAAAGACGGACAGTAAAGATCCGAAACAGGTGTATGTGTTGTATAATAAGATAATTGACAGACAGTTATTTTATACATCCATTGGGCTTAATTATCTCAAGAATTTACAGCAGTTTCTGTATAATTCACCAGATATTCCAGATGATAAGATTAAGCCGATTCCGGTAAAGAGTGAAACACAGATTGCGATTGACAGAAGGCGTGAAAGAAATGAGCATAGAAGTGAGCTGCATACGCTCTCAATTCAGGTGGCAAAGTACAAGAACAATTTTATGAGAATTATGATTGTAAATGTGTTTCTTGTTATTGCGTTAATTGCAATGTTTTTTATTCTTAAGACAGGCTCTAATTCTAATGTCATTAATTATGAAGTGAATGTACAGAATAAGTATTCTTCATGGCAGACAGAGCTTGAATCTAAGGAAGCCAAGTTAAAGGAAAAAGAGAAAGAGCTTAATTCAAGGGAAGCGGAACTTGAATCAAAGCAGTCTTTAAAATCATCATCACAGCAGTCAACAAAGTAGTCATAATATAAATATATGAGCAGAGTACACATTTTAAACATATTTATCAGATAGTATATAGATAATTAATTCACCGTGAAAGTGAGGATTACATATGGATAAGATGAAGGTTTTAGTAGTAGATGATGAAAGCAGAATGAGAAAGCTTGTAAGTGATTTCCTTACAAGAAAAGGATATGCTGTTATTGAAGCGGCTGATGGTGTAGAAGCTGTAGATACATTTATGGAGAATAAAGATATTGCACTTATAATTCTTGATGTTATGATGCCAAGAATGGATGGCTGGGAAGTGTGCAGGCAGATAAGAAAGGATTCTAAAGTTCCTATTATAATGCTTACAGCAAAGGGCGAGGAGATGGATGAACTACAAGGCTTTGAATGTGGAGCTGACGAATATATTGCCAAGCCATTTTCGCCTAAGATACTTACAGCGAGAGTTGATGCAATTATAAGGCGTGCATATGGCGTTGACAGTAACGAGATAATCGAGATAGGCGGAATTACTATAGATAAAGCCGCACATATTGTTAAGATTGACGGAGAAGAGATCGAGTTAAGCTATAAAGAATTTGAACTGCTTACTTATTTCGTTGAGAATAAAGGACTTGCATTGTCAAGAGAGAAGATTCTTAACAATGTATGGAATTATGATTACTATGGTGATGCAAGAACTATTGATACCCATGTTAAGAAGTTAAGAAAAAAGATGGGTGAGAAGGGTGATTACATCAAGACAATCTGGGGTATGGGTTACAAGTTCATTGTTGACTGATTCTGCGTATAAGGAAGGCAATTAAAGATGAAGATACATTCAATTAAGTTTAAGATTACACTTCTTCTGGTAGTTACTGTTACATGTCTTGTGGCTATGCTTATTGGATTTAACAGCATTTTTTCTGAGAAAGTATATATGAACCGTAAGCAGAAAAGTATGATAAGTTCATATGAAAATGTTAATGACATTATGCAGAAGTACACAGATTCTCAGATAGACAAAGATACTATGTGTGCAGATATGGAGAACATATCTACAGCAAAGGGAATATCAGTGCTTGTGGTTGACAGCAGCTGGTGTACCATATATGTAAGTACCCAGGGAGACGATTCAATGATGGAGAGACTCCGTATGAGTATATTTAATGGGGACATTTTTAAGAATAATGGTTCTCCTGATAAAGCACCGGAGCCTAAGAATCCGGATGATGAATCGGCAGATAATTCTTCTGATAATGCAACTGATGGCACTGATTCAGCCAACCCTGCTGATATGGATGATAAGAAAGACCATAAGAAACGTCTGGAAGACATTATTGATATGTCGGGTACATCACTTGTAGAGAACAGGACAATCATAAGCTCCAATGATAATTACACTTTACAGAAAGTGTACGATGAAAGACTTGGAGATTATTATCTTGAGATATGGGGTACGCTTGATAACGGATACTCAATCATATTAAGAACTCCTATTCAGGGAATCAAGGATAATGTAAATATATCTACAACACTTATAAAATATGTTGGAGGAGCAATTCTTGTTGTAGGTATTATTGCAGCATTTGTAGTATCAACATATATTACAAGACCGATTAAACAGCTTTCTAATATTGCAGAGAGAATGTCAGAGATGGATTTTGATGCAAGATATGAGGGCAGTGATAAGGGTGAGATAGGTCTGCTTGGAAAGAGCATGAACAACATGTCGGAGAAGCTGGAACAGAACATTGCAGAACTTAAGAAGGCTAACCTTGAACTTAAGAAAGATATTGATAAGAAGGAAAAGCTTGAGATAATGAGAACAGATTTCCTTTCAAATGTTTCTCATGAGTTAAAGACTCCGATTGCACTTATACAGGGATATGCAGAAGGACTTAAAGAAGGCATAACAGATGATCCTGAAAGCATGGAATTTTACTGTGATGTTATTATGGATGAGGCCAACAAAATGAATATCATGGTTAAGAGACTTCTTACGCTTAACCAGATTGAATTTGGCAATGATGAGCCTGAGATGGAAAGATTCAATATTAATGAACTGATTGCTTCTGTAGTTGATGCTAACGCAATAAGGGCTGGCCAGAAGAATATGAGTATAGTATTTGATAACCGCAATGAACAGAATTTTGTATGGGCTGATGAATATAAGACAGAAGAAGTACTTACTAACTATATATCTAATGCACTCAATCATTGCGATGGAAAGCGCGCTATTGAAGTAAGAACAGGAAAATCAGAGGACGGAGGTACTATTACAGTCACTGTATATAACAGTGGTAAGAATATTGCTGATGAAGACCTTGAAAGAATATGGGAGAAGTTCTACAAGACTGATAAGGCAAGAACAAGAGAATATGGTGGTAATGGTATCGGACTGTCAATTGTCAAGGCTATTATGGATTCAATGGGACAGGAGTATGGCGTCAGAAATGTATCTGATGGTGTAGAATTCTGGTTTAATCTTGATTGTAAATCATAATATGATATAATTATTATAAGCGTTTTGGAATAATATGATTATTCTTTATGGACGGTAATAATGATTTTAAAAGAAATTTGAGGAACAATATATGAAAAAAGTTATAACAGGTCTGCTTGTACTTTTGTGTATGGCAGCACTTACAGGCTGTGGTAAGAATGATATATCACTGACTAATGAAGAGAATGACCTTGTAGCAGAATATATAGCAGGAACACTTCTTAAGTATTCATATGATAATGAATGGAAGTATCAGAAGCTTAATACTGCACAGAAGACAGGTGTTACAACAACTGCCGGTACTAACAGCAGTACACAGACACCAACACAGAGTCAGGCTGGCAATTCACAGAAGCCAACAGCTTCGTCATCTTCTGCAGCGTCAACAACAGCTTTTGCTTCTGGTACGGCAGGAAAAACATCAACAGATTTAATGGGCTCACTTTCGTCAGCATTGGGGCTTAGTGGTGTTACAGTTAAATATAAAGACTATGTTACAGGCAGTTCTTATCCATCAGATGCATATGTATCTGTACCGGCACAGTCTGGATGTGAAGTGGTTGCAGTTGAACTTACACTTACTAATACAAGTGGACAGGCAGTAACACTCAATTCTTCAGGTAATGTAACATTTAAACTTGAAGTTGGAGGAACTGGTGTAGGTAATTATGCATCAATATTGAAGAATGATATAACAGCATTGAAAAATGTAAGTCTTGCAGCAGGTGCAAGTAAAGATGTTGTGGTACTTTTTCAGGTAAAAGAAAGCGATGCCAGTTTAGTAGCCGGGTCTTCTATGACGGCAACATCATCTGGAACATCGCTTGGTTCATTAACAATTAATTAGGAATTCATAACATTTTCAAGAGTATAGAGGGCAGCTTCTGATTCATTTAACTGATGAACATAAGCTGCTCTTTTTTCAGGCTTAAAACCTTCTCCATGTCCGTTGTATTCTGCATAATATACGGTTTCATGTGATTCGGGCTTGTTCCAGTCAGTAAAACCTTCATCAATAATCTGGTCAGAATAATTGCAGTTAAGAAGAACTGTTTTGGCATATATTCTCCATGGCCTGCTTAAAGCAACACTTTTTGGAGGACAGTTACCTGTAAATGTACAGCTATCAAATACATAACCAAAAGCCTGTCCTTCATATGTAGAAGGTGCTGTATAGAAAGCATTGATTTCCTGATTTCTGTTCAGTGCAAAAAGGGTGCAGTTTTTAAAGTAAGCAGTAGCACTTCCAAATATAAAATCAATTTCTCCTGCAATGTAGCAGTCTTCATATAACTGGTGGACAACACGGCGTATTCCGTCAATTGTAGGTCCGGTGAAACCACCAGGCTGCTTTTCTTTCATTGGAAGAGGACCGGTGAACAGAGTATCCTGATGACCGAGAATTTTGCAGTTCCTGAAAGTTATGTTATCCCCTTCGGCATATACTGCAATCGCCTGGCCAAATTCATCACCGAATCCGGCTGCATTTTCAAAAGTTAAATTGCTGGCAGTAAAATTGTCTGCGTAGACGAAAAATGTATAAGAACGGAAAGTTCCACGTTTAGAGCCATCAGGCATAATCATTCTTGCATAATAGCTTTCTGTTATTATAGTATCATCAGTGCTTTCACCAACAAATGATATATTATTCTTTCTGACTTCAACGCGTTCTTTATATATTCCTTTTTTGATATAGATAGTTTCAGGGGTTCCGGCTGGAATTGAATCAACAGCCTGCTGGATAGAATTAAAATCTCCGGAATTATCTTTAGCTACAGTAATCATGTGAGTACCTCCGATATTTTTTTGCTATTATAGCACACTGGACATTAATAAATAAAGCGAGTATAATTCGATTCGTTAAAAAATTTGTAGGAAATAGAGATTATGATAAGAATAGTAGAAGATATGAGAGATGTTAATATATATCTTTCATTAAGAAAACAGGTTGGCTGGATTAAGTTGGATGAAAATCAGGCTCAGAGAGCATTGGATAACAGCGTGAAAGTATTCACAGTATATGATGATGACAAGCCTATAGGAATGGGCAGAGTGGTTGGAGATATGTCTGTAATCAGCTATATCCAGGATTTAATAATAATACCGGAATATCAGAGTAAGCACATAGGAAGCATGCTTATAGAACATATAATAGATTATGTCAAAGGAATTACTCAGGATGGCACAAGAATGATGCTTTGTCTGATGTGTGCCAAGGGAAGAGAGATATTCTATGAAAAGCATGGATTTATCGCAAGGCCGACACCAGAACTGGGACCGGGAATGATACAGTATATATTACAATAGCATTGTAAAATGTAATGTTAACTAAATGTCAACTTGAATTAATAATAGGTTGACAATAGCTTTTTGAGTGTGTACAATAACAAATGTTGTATTACTACATTTGAAAAGAGGACTTTAATTATGAAAAGCAAAAAGGTTACTATTTATCAGCTGACATTCATGGCTATGATGGCAGCAGTTACATGTATTCTTGGACCACTTTCAGTTCCAATTGGTCAGATTCCAATATCCCTTACTAATCTTGTGATTTACTTCACAGTATTTGTACTGGGTATATGGGCAGGAACAGGAAGTTATGGAATATATCTGCTGCTTGGTGCTGTCGGACTTCCTGTATTTTCAGGATTTGCTGGTGGATTAGGAAAGCTTCTTGGACCAACAGGAGGATATCTTATTGGCTTCATATTCATGGCACTTATTGGAGGAGCTGTGATTGAGCTTTCACACAGAAATATTTTTCTTACAATGTTAGGCTGGGTAGTTGGAACTGCTGTTGCATATGCATTTGGTACGGTATGGTTTGTATACCTTATGAAATGTTCAGTCACATATGCACTTACAGTATGTGTATATCCATTTATCGTATTTGATATTGTTAAGATAGTTATTGCAACACTTCTTGGAAAGACAGTAAGATATGCAATAACCAAAGCTGGTTTTATACAGAAAGCAGCATAATAAGTTAAAGAAAAAGGTGTCTCCGGATTAACGGAGACACCTTTTTAAGTACAATGCAGAATTAATTATCTGAGAGTTTTAACATACTCAGCAATCTTCTCATTCTTGCAGTTAGCAAAGAAAAGTTCCTCGAACTTCTCGCCTGCAACAGCACCCTTAACGAGATCCTGATCAAGCTCCTTAAGAACTTCTACGAGATCCTGCTTAAGAGTAACAGCTCTTACGCCATCAAGAATCTTCTTGTTTCTCTGTTCAGGAACAACTCTTTCTTTAGGATATCCGCCACCTGGTTCACCCTCGAAAAGCTTTTCAAAGATGTATGTGAGGTTGAGTTCTGCACCCCATCCGAAGCCCTTTGCAAACGGAAGAGCGATAGCGTTACCATCGTTAATCTGCATGAACATATAAGCGTCTGAAGGATCAACAACATGTCCACAGAGAACTCCAGGGAAAGAGTTAAGTGCTAACATAGCACCTTCACCAGTACCGCAGCCTGTTACTACAAAGTCAGCAGCACCGCTGTTTAAAAGAATAGCAGCAAGGATACCGTTCTGTACGTATGTAAGCTGTGCCTTATCATCAGCTGAGTACATACCATAATTATCAACTGTATGTCCCTTGCTTTCTGCAACCTTCTTAAGTGATGCATAAATCATCTCGTTCTTTGCAGCCTGGCTGTTTTCATTAATTAATGCGATTCTCATTATGAAATCTCCTCTTTTCTTATATTCTATATAAACTATAAGCTGTGGGTCTGTTTTTGTCAAATGTGTATACTGAAATAATACATTTACCAAATGCGCACTTATGTGTTATATTATACAGAACGAATTAAGTTGAAAGAGGTTAGATAATATGGCTGAAAATAAAGATTCCCAGGCAGCATTTATGGAGGCTGTTGGAAGCATTAAAGAATATGCCAAGGTTAATGGCAATATTGTTACAAGAGAGGATGTACACAGCTTTTTTAAAGATATGGCATTAGATGATGCCAAATTCCAGATGATTTCAGGATATCTGATGGCTAATGGAATTAAGATACAGGGTGAAGACAGCGTAGATAATGAATTCCTAAAGCTGATGGAAAGTGCCTCAGATGATAATATTGATGAGTCAGGACAACATATTTCTAAGGAAGAACAGGAAGATAAGAAGGTTGCGGATGATATTGTAAGTCATCTTGATTATGAAGAGGATGAGAAGTATCTGAAAATATATCTTCAGGATATATCAGGAATACAGCCTATGACAGATGTTACAAGATCATATCTTCTTATGAACATAGTTGAGGATAATGATAAAGAATCACTAAAACTGCTTACAGAAAGTTATCTTGAAAAGATTGCGTCATGGATAGAACCATTCAGAGGAAAGGGAGTTCTTGCATGTGACCTTGTACAGGAGGCCAATCTGGCTATGACAGCATATATAGGACAGCAGGAATGGCTTAATAATTATGAGTGGAAGGATAAGATTAAAGAAGGTGGACAGGAAGACCTTCTTAATGTGCTTAAAGGAATTGACGAAGCAGTTAAGGAGCTTATTGAAGGCAGTCTTAATATGCTTATAGATGAACAGACGGATGTTAATATGGTTTCGGGAAAAATTCTCAATAAAGTCAATCTTGTAAATGACTGGGGAACAAGACTTAAAGAAGAATTAGGAAGAAAACCTACGGTGGAAGAAGTAGCCAAGAACATGGGAGTTGCAGAAAATGTGGTACTTGAGGCTATCAGGCTTTCAAGTGAAACAATTGAAGATATCAAGTACGAAAAGACGGTTCCTAAAGAATAACTGATTAATAAAATTAATATATACACGATTTCGAGAAAAATTTAACAATTTTTTATTGATTTTAATTAGGGCATGGTATAGAATTAAAAAGAATTTTGTAATAATTTACAAGAAATTATAAGAAAAGAGGTTTATGTAAGATGGCAAAAATCGATTTAAGCAAGTATGGCATCACAGGTGCTACAGAGATCGTCTACAATCCTTCTTATGAATTATTATTCGAGGAAGAGACTAAGTCTACTAACGAAGGTTATGAAGTTGGTAAGGAAAGCGAACTTGGTGCTGTTGATGTTATGACAGGTATCTACACAGGACGTTCTCCTAAAGATAAGTATATCGTAGTTGACGAAAACTCAAAGGACACTGTA